>Ga0214919_10000901_pt1 | contig 50260 bp, 60 predicted proteins | sample LL1503_MetaG_FD_177994 | JGI IMG/M metagenome (GOLD analysis project Ga0214919, IMG submission 177994) | Freshwater microbial communities from Lake Lanier, Atlanta, Georgia, United States - LL-1503 | ecosystem: Environmental > Aquatic > Freshwater > Lake | place: USA: Georgia | collected...
TTTTTTATAAATTTAAAACTATAATAATTACTTATGTTTTTGATTGAGTATTAAACAGTATTTTAAAATTACTTAAGAATCATTGATATAAAAAATGTTTAAAAAAGGATGGGACATCGGAAAAGTACGCCATGCTTTTTTAAAATGTATTTTTATAAATTTAAAACTATAATAATTACTTATGTTTTTGATTGAGTATTAAACAGTATTTTGAAATTACTTAAGAATCATTGATATAAAAAATGTTTAAAAAAGGATAGGACATCGGAAAAGTACGCCATACTTTTTTAAAATGTATTTTTATAAATTTAAAACTATAATAATTACTTATGTTTTTGATTGAGTATTAAACAGTATTTTAAAATTACTTAAGAATCATTTATATAAAAATGTTTAAAAAAGGATGGGACATCGGAAAAGTAGCTCATGCTTTTTCAAAATAATATAAAATATTTTTTTTATAAATTTAAAACTATAATAATTACTTATGTTTTTGATTGAGTATTAAACAGTATTTTAAAATTACTTAAGAATCATTGATATAAAAAATGTTTAAAAAAGGATGGGACATCGGAAAAGTACGCCATGCTTTTTTAAATTTATATTATTAAAATTATAAAAATTACTTAAGATTACTTATGTTTTTGATTGAGTATTAAACAGTATTTTAAAATTACTTAAGAATCATTGATATAAAAAATGTTTAAAAAAGGATGGGACATCGGAAAAGTACACCATGCTTTTTTAAATTTATATTATTAAAATTATAAAAATTACTTAAGATTACTTATGATTTTAATTGAGTATTAAACAGTATTTTAAAATTACTTAAGAATCATTGATATAAAGAATGTTTAAAAAGGATAGGACATCGAAAAAGTAAGCCATGCTTTTTTAAATTTATATTATTAAAATTATAAAAATTACTTAAGATTACTTATGATTTTGATTGAGTATTAAACAGTATTTTAAAATTACTTAAGAATAATTCATATAAAAAATGTTTAAAAAAGGATGAGGCATCGGAAAAGTAAGCCATGCTTTTTTAAATTTATATTATTAAAATTACTTAAGATTACTTAAGATTACTTAAGATTATGATTGTATATCAAACAGTATTTTAAAATTACTTAAGAATCATTGATATAAATAATGTTTAAAAAAGGATGAGGCATCGGAAAAGTAAGCCATGCTTTTTTAAATTTATATTATTAAAATTACTTAAGATTACTTAAGATTACTTAAGATTACTTAAGATTATAATTGTATATCAAACAGTATTTTAAAATTACTTAATAATCATTGATATAAAAAACATTTAAAAAAGGATGAGACATCGGAAAAGTATGCCATGCTTTTTCAAAATTATAAAAATATAATTTTGAAAAAAAAATAATAATTACTTAAGATTTATATTGAATAATAAACAGTATTTCAAAATTACTTATAAATTAATATTCTCTAGTAATTTTATCATTACAATTCATTATTGTATTATAATTACTAAATGCTCTATCTTTTACATTTTCATATTTTTCAATTAAATATTCATGTACCATTGATTTAGATAAATTATCAGTATAATATTTATTATATTTATTTTCTAATATATCATTATGTTCCTCTAATAAATCAATATCAATACAATATTCGTTGTTATGTTTGATATCTTCTATAAATTTTTTTATATGATTATATATTTTTAAAAATGATTTCTCAATAATATCATTCTTACTCATCTCTTCAAAATTATTATTCTTATAAATAAAACCTTTATCAGAATCTTTATCTAATAATACATTAATATTTTTATCATTCTTTAATATATGCTCTAATGTTTTTGTATACTTAACAAATGAAATTACTAAACTTTGTTTAGCTCCATTAGATAAATGTGAAACATCCCAATCCTTATCAAATGATATTATAGAATCAGTATTAACATTAATAGTTATATTTGTAATATTATTATTTGTTATATGAGTAACATTATTTGTAATATTATTTTCATATACCTTTTCAATTATATCAGGATCATGTTTATAAATATCATTTAATAAAATAGAAAAACATTTTAAAATCATATGATTTTTTAAATCTTGAATTTTATTAAAAGTAATATTACAATATTTACAAGTCTTTAATTTATTTTTTTCAATATTATTAATTTCATCAAACAATCTGTCTTTATCTTTTAAAATATTTTTATTAATAAATACTTCATTATAATTTATATTTTGAACATTATCTGTAAAAGGAATTAGAGAGTATATAAATAACTCTTCTTCTTTATTATTAAAATTATTAATTTCCTTAGAACATTTAATTTTTTTATTAAAATGACGTTTAATATCAGTAAAATTTTTTGTTTTAAGCAAACATCTTTTACATGAATAGTATGACATGTTTATTATATTATAATCATATTATTTCTTTATACTTAAGTTAAAAATTACTTATGAAATTACTTAAGATTTTTATTATAAATTTATAATTAGATAAGTTATGTAAATTAGTTAAGATTAATAATTAAATTTAAGTATTTTTAAGTAAATTTATATATTAAAATAACTTACGAATGATTTTTTTATCATTTAGATTTTCATTAGTAATATTTGATAATGGTTGTTTTCTTTTAATTTTATCACTTAAATTATTCATTAATAGATTATATTCTTTATGACATTTTTCTACTTCTTCGTCACTTGATATTTGTTCAACAAATATAATATTTTGTGCATCAAAAATAGCAATTTCTTCATTTAAAATATCAAATTCTGTTTGTTTTATATCAGAATAATATCCGTCATAACCAAGTGAAGAAAGATAATTACATAATTCTTTATCTTTTTGACATACAGAATCTCTAATAAAATTATTTAAAACACCATAGTTTTTTACTAGGATATCTTTAATATTTTCATCATTACATTCATTATATAATTGCGTCAAAGAATTACTATCTAATAATATAATTTTAAGACCTTCTCTTATTATATAAGCAAATACAGCACCATATGTTTTAGCATAATTCTTATCTTGAGTTAAAAAAACATTATTTGGTCCAGTCTTTTGAGGACCACCTCTATAATATAATTTGTTATGATAATTATTGTATAACATTTTAGAATATTGGATTTATATACCAATATAAAATATATATCATTAATATAAATCCATCAATTTTTTTTATAATTTATTTATATATATATAGACTAAATATGTCATTTGAAGATTATTTTATTGAAAATTATTCATTTCAAAATAGAAATGTAATTATTCGGGTAGATTGGAATATACCATTTAATGATAAATATAAAATCATAGATAATTTCAGAATAAAATCTACCTTAAAAACTATAAATTTTATTATTCAACAAAACCCAAATAGAGTTATTATAATTTCTCATTTAGGTAGACCTAAAGATAAATTTGATATAAAATATAGTTGGAAGAATTTTATGAATCAAATTGAAAATTTCTTTCCAAAAATAATATTATTAGAAGATGGTTTATCAGATAAAACAATTGATAAATTAAAATTAGAAGAATCAAATATATATCTATTAGAAAATATCAGATTTCATGAAGAAGAAATTAATTTTTCCATAGAAAAAAATAAAAATATTCAACATTTATTTAATAATCTTGGAAATATATATGTAAATGATGCATTTAGTTGCATGCATCGTAATCATTTAAGTATATGTGGATTTAATAAAAATAATAATAAAGCTTATGGATATCTTGTAAAGAAAGAAATAGAACATATTAATTTAATATTAAATAATAAAAATAACGAAAAAATATTAGCAGTTATAGGTGGATCTAAAATAGATGATAAAATTAAATTATTAGAGAATTTATCAAATCAAATTGATGGGATATATATTACAGGAGGATTAATAAATTCTATTCTTAAAAATAATAAAGATAAAGAATTTATTAAAAATATAAAAAAGAATAAAGCAAAGATTTTTGAAATGAAAGATGGATTAGCATCAGATAATTTAAATAGTGTATATAATTATTATGAATCAATAAATTTACCATTAAATAAATATTTTTATGATATAGGATTATTATCATTAATCGAATTAGATAATATTATTAAAGATTATGATATTATTTTCTGGAATGGTCCATTAGGTTTGATTGAAAATAATATATATAGTATTGGATCAAATTTATTTATTGATATATTAATTAAAAATAAAAAAAAAGTAATTATAGGTGGAGGTGATACAGCATCTTTTGTAAATAAATTTACTAATGAAATTGTAAACAAATTTGAATATATATCTACTGCAGGTGGCTCCTTAATAGATTATATTTCAAATAAAACTTTAGTTGGTTTAGAATATTTTAATTATAAAATCTAAATTTGAATATCAATATACATAGGAATATTTTGAAATTGATCTTTATAAATTGAATAAACTAATATATCATTCATACTTACATTAGTCATATCAAAACCTATTTTAGATAATGCATTTAGACATGGTGAATTTTTATCAGATAATTTAAATTTTATATTTAAGAGATTATTAATATTATTTATATTCATAATTATAACTAAAAATGCATTTTCTATACCTAAATTAAATACTCTGCAGCTCATCACTAAATGTATAATTGTATTATTTATAACAATAGCAGAAATTATAATTCCATAATCAACATTATTATCACTTAAATCACCATGGTAAATATATTTATTATTAATTAGATCTTTTATTTGATCCTTTGTATATTTTGCACCAATAGAATTAAATTGATTAGTTTTATTAAATAATTCAAATATTCTATTTAGATGACTTTCATCACTCATAATAAATTTTAATTTTAAATTAAGTGAATTTAAAAATTCTTCATTAGACATTATTTTTCTTATATTTTGTCTCTCTTCCATCTTTTTAATTGATTCCAATTTATTTAATGATTCTTTAGTTATTATAATTGGTTGTAATTCAGATGATGTTAATAAACATTTTTTCCAAAAGATAACATCTTCTCCAATAACTCTAATTTGAGGAAAAGCCTGTTTTACAAAATTTCTTTCACGGGGATTATCATCAACAAAAAGTACATTTGAAGGTAATAAATTAACAATATTTAATATTTCTTCAATATTTTTAACTTTATCATCAAAATTTATTTTTTTTATTGCAAAAATATCATAAGGTACGCGATTATTTACCAAATTATTCCAATTCTTTTCAATATATTTTTCATCATTCTTACTACAAATAGATAATATAATTCCTCTTTTATTTAAAATTAGGATTGCTTCTTGTATTGCAGCTGGCCAACCTTCATTTGTATGTATATTATTTTCAGCAGGAACACCTCTCCATAAAGTTCCGTCTAAATCAAAAATGACCATTTTTATTTCATCCGTTCTTTGAAGTGTACGATACATACTATTAATTTCAACACATAAAGACTTATAATGTAAATTACTAATAGGATCAAATCTAGGAGATGAATAGATATATTTATCCATTCTATCTAAATCTAATTCAAAATTAGCATCATAACCAATATTATTATGAGATTCCACAAAAAAAATATCATCTAAAAATGTTTTTTTACCAAAAGTTGAAGCAGATGATTCAGCATCAACGTAATAACAATTTTTATAATCTAATACATTATTTAATAAATAGTCTTCTAAAGATTCATTTAATTTCTGAATAAAATATGCATGATTTAAAATAGAATGTTTTTTAGTTAGTCTTCCTAATGTAGGAAATTGCGGAATGATATAACCTATATAAAATAATGGTATACTTAAATTCTTAGCTAAATTAATATTTTTATCTAGTTCAATACATAAATTATTAAAACAATTATCAAAATATTGTTGGGCATCATATTCATTATAATTTAATTTAAAAAAATTACAATCTCCTATAACTGATCTTAATGCATAATTTGATACTATAAAATTATATTTTATATTAAAATCAATATTTTCAGTATTTGTATAATAATAATAATTATTATTTTGAAATATTTCTCTATAATTATTAGTTAAATAATCAATATAGCAAGAACCAATTAATAAAATATTATAATTTATATTATTTATTAATAAATCTTGAGAAGATCTAAAATAAATATCATTAACTAATTTACTGCATCTCTCAGTCATATATATATATTTATATAACCAATATAAATATATTTATATAACTAATATAAATATATTTTTAATATCTTATTAAAAATATATTAAAAATGCACTAGTTCGGACTCGAACCGAAGACCTTTGGCTCATAAGACCAATGCTCTAACCAACTGAGCTACAAGTGCAAATAACTTATAATATATATTATATACTATCTCTTTAAGTACTTTTATTTTTTCATAATATAAAATATATTAAAATAATTATATTAAAATAATTATATTAAAATACATATTTTAATATATTTTATAATATATTATGAAATACTTATTTTATTTAATATTTATTACACCAATATTAAGTTTTTTATCAAAAATATCTATACCAACAGAATTTATTAAAAAAGAAATAATTTATAAAGAAGATTATAATAAAATTATTAAAAATATAAATGGATTTTATGGTTTAATTGGTCCTGATATAAATAAACCAAAAACATTATATGAATTACTTATGGGTAATGGAGTTATAAATGGTATATTCTTTGATAAAGGTAAATTAGTATATATTAAAAAATATATAGTAACGGATAAATATCTTCATGAAGAACTATTTTCTAAATTAGAATTAAAAAATATATTTCAATATCAATTTCAAAAAAAGAGAAATATACTATTTCCTAATATATTAGGAGTAGCAAATACAAATCTATTAGAAATTAATAAAAATATATATGCATTACATGAACGAGATCAACCATATTTATTACATATTAATTATACAAATTATGATATATCTACTATACAAAAAATAAATATTAAAAATATAGATCATTTTTCAGCTCATTCAAAAATAATAAACAATATTATTGAAACAGTAGATTATAAACTTTTTGAAAAAAAAATTAATTATCATCAATTAAATTATAATTTTGAAAATATTATTAAAAAAGAAATTAAAATGAAATATTTTCCATTAATACATGATTTTATAACAACAGAAAATCATAATATTATATTTGATTCACCAATTAAAATAAATATTATGAATATGATTTCAAATAGAAATATTATACCACTTATTTTAGATTCAAAGAAACCAACGTATATTTATATTATAAATAAAAAAGATAATTATAAAATAGATACTTATCATATAAACATCAGTTTTTATATATTCCATTTTGCAGATTATTATGAGAATGATCAAATTATAGAAATATATGCAAGTATATATGATAAATTAGATTTTACATCATTAAAATTGGATGGAAAATATCGAAAAATAATAATAAATAAAATAACAAAAATAGTCACAATTGAAAAAAATATAGAATTAGAAAAAATGAATTTAGACTTTCCAATTAAATATAATGATAAAGTAATATTACAAAGTTCAACAAATGAATTTGTAATATGTAAAAAATTAAATATTATTAAAAAAATTAAAATTCCAAATGGAATAATAAATGGTGAACATAAATTAATATATATAGATAAAATACCGTATTTAATATGTTTTACATCAAATATAAATAAATCTTCAAATCTTTTAATAATTAATTTAATAGATAATAAAATAATAGAAATACCTATAAATGAAAATCTAAATATTGGATTTCATTCAATTTATATAGAAAATAACAAATAAACAAAAACTTGAAATAAACACATACCTAATCCTAAAGAATTTGTAATAATCTGATATATATCATTTATCATAATACCATATACTAACCAACAAGATAAATTAACTGTACCTACAATTGCTTGTGGCAAATATATTAAACTTGGATCTTTTGTATTTATTACTTTTTTAATTATAAGTAATGGTGAAAAATAGGTAGATAAAGAAGAGAACATTGCACAATTTCCAGTTATATTTATAAATACATTTTCTGAAATATTATAAGTAAAATTTAATAAAAATATTATTGTTAATACATATAGAATAAATAAACAACTTATCAATTCAATATAAATTAATTTTGAAATATCAATATATTTATATAATATTTGTATAAATCCAAAACTAGAAATTAAAGAACATATATTACATGTATATAAGAAAATATCCTTTATTACAATACTATATACTATCCAATTTATACAATTAAAAAATATAATTGTAAATAATATTTCATTGTATTCTTGAAGTAATTTCGTTCTATTTTTTATATAACTATATAAAATATTTAATCCAAAGAAATTGGTTAAAACAACTCCTATTACAGGAAAAATAACTAATTGCATGTTTTTATCTATATCTTAAATTTATTTTATATCCTAAAAAATGATTTAAAAAATAAACATAATGTAATATTAGTTTAATAAAGTAAATAATGACCGACGAAGAAAATTTACCTAAAGCTTATAAGATTGATAATATATCTATAATAACAAAGATATATCCTTATAATGAAAGAGTATTAAGTGTAAGTATTGAACAAGATAATAATGAAACAGATTATTGTAAAAAAAGTTTAAAATGTCCAATTTATTCAATAGGATACATCATTTGTATACCATGTATTCTAACAAATATATGTATAAATATAAGTTGTAATATATGTCATGGATGTAAATAGAAAGATTTATTTAATACTTAATTAAATCCTAAATTTTATTTATCCATTTTATTGCTTCTTTTATAGGATTTTTTGTTTCAACATCTGGATATATTTTTTCATCATAATGAAATTCTTTATCAGTTGTTTGAAATAATGCAGTAGTTAAAATTAATTCTAAATTATCATTTATATAATGTCCTTCATTTACTGTTACTGCTCCACAAGATGGCTCTCCAAAAAATTTTATATTTGGTTTACCATAAAAAATACCTGCACTAATTTCTCCACTTGAAGAAGTTCCATGCCCTATAATTATTGCAATTGGTATTGGAAAATAATTTTTATTTGATTTATATTTTGTATAAACTAATTTACCATCTAAATATGTACACCATGGAGATTTTTTATTTTGATAAAATCTAAATAATGTATCAAAATATTTACCAAAAGATAATGCAATTGGATTAAAAGAGCCTCCATTATGTTCTCTAAAATCAATTATTAAACCTTTTATTTTTTTATTATTTAACCAATCATCTAATTTATTAGTAACAACTTCTACAATTTTATCTCTATCTTTTCTATCAATTGGATCAATAAAGTCACCTCCACCAGTCATAATAAACATATAAAATTTTATTATTCCAATATTATTTTTTAATTCAAAATCTGGTACTTTTCTAAATATTTTACTATTTTCATATCTAATTATATTTTTATAAATACCATTATCATGATTAATCTTTTTTGTTATTATTAAAGAAGAATGATCATGATATTTTTTTATAAAATTATTTAGTTTTTCATAAAATATCTCTTCACTGTCATTTTTATTATAATCAAAATTAAAATCAAAATTATCAATATATTTTTTTATTCCATTTTTTTAATGATACTTATAACTTTTTTTAATATTTTTAATTTATTATCCATATATATATATATATAATAAGATTTAATATTTAATTAACATGATTTAATAATCCATTTATTGAAATAATCTTCTTGTTCATCTCTACTATTATAGATTTTAAATTCCATATCATTTGATAAGTTTTCTTCTAAAAATTTCATAGGAACTTTATATTTTTCAATAAATTGATTATAAATATTAAAATATACTTTATTTATAGATAAATTAGAATTTTGTATAATTATATTTTTATTAAATATTTTAGACAATATATTACTCCAGTCTTTTATATCATTAAAACGAATTTTTATAAAAATTTTATTATCTTTTTTAAAAATATTATATTTTGTATCAAAATTAAAATTATTAAATCTTGGCATATTATAATGATCAAATATTTCATTTATTGAATGATATTCTTCTAAATTATATATAAAATTATTATCATTAAAAAAATTAATTATTTCTTCAACTGATAATTTATTATAATTTGGTAAATAACTATTTATATTTTCAAAAAAACTAGAAATTTTTCTTTCAATTGGATTCCTATATGAGTCAATAATATAAATGTTTTTATTATTATTCATATTAATTACATCAAATAAAGATATATTATTTGAATTATTATATTTAAATTCATAATTATTATGAGATCTAATTGTTTTATAATTATCAAGTATAAATGTATCATACAAAGTACATCCTCCAGATTTTCCACTACAATTTACAAAAATATCAATATTATCATATATATACATATTTATTATATATATATATATATATATATATATATATTTATTATTTAAAATAAATAATTTTTATGAAATAATAAATATTTTATTGAAAATAATAATTTATAGATAGTAAATTAAATGTTATAAAAATATATATTTAAGATATATCTTAAATATATATTTTTTATATTTATAAAAATTATTATTTATATATATTATATAAATGATAGACTTAAGATTATATTTTGATAAAATAATTAATCTATTTAAAGAAGAACATACTATATTTTTTATAATAATAGTATTTTCTCTGCTTATTTTAGATTATTTATTTTTTTCAAAATTAAATATAAAGGTATTTTCACCATTAAGCATTATTTCTGCATATTGTTTTATTAATTTAAAAAATTCAGTTTATAAAATTATTACAGGAAGTATTATAAGTACATTTATGTCTTTTTTAATTTATGAAATTCTTATAACTAAATTTAGCAAAATAAATATTGTAATGTTTTATTTAATAACATTTATTTCAGTAATAACTGGTATGATTTTACTAAATTGTATGTTCGTTCCAGCACTAGCTTATTCATTATCATCTTATGAAATAATCTCAAAGTCAACATTTTCTCATTTAACTTCATTAATTACATCCAATATAATTATAGTTATATTATGTAGTTTACTATTAAATATAATAAAATATTTTAATAATAATTCACATAATATAAATATATTTTATCAACAATTAATAACAAATTTATCAAATAAAGAATATATAAAGTCTAATTAAGAAAACTTTTTCCATCTAATAATTTAATATTATTATAATAAATTTTGTAATTATTATTTCCATGAATAAATATAATATATAATATATATTATATATGCCAAAGTTTAGTTATGCAACTCAGAAAGCAACTCCTTGTAATGTAAATGCTCAAAAATGGTATTTTTTAAATTCTATTCAAAAAGCAAAAACAGGAGCAACAGCATCAATAAGATTGTATAATAGAGGAATTGCAAATTATTATCTAAATGGTCATGTTAATGTTATATATAAGTAATATTTGTATATATTACATTTAATTATAATCTATTCTTATATTATATATGTCAAAAAATAATAATAATAAAAATATTACACTTAAATCAGAATTAATAAATAATTTTCTAGAATTATTAATGATAATAAAAGTCTATCATTGGAAAACAAAATCTTATCCTGAGCATAAAGCAACAGATAAATTATATGAAGAATTAAATGAAAATATTGATAAATTTGTAGAAATAATGTTAGGAAAAAATAATTCAAGATTAAATATGAAAGGTAAAAGTATTAAATTTAGTGATCCGAATACAACTATACAAATTAAAAAAATAATATATAATTATAGAGATTTATTAGAGTTAAAAATTAATAAATATATTAATATTAAACATAATACAGATTTATTAAATATAAGAGATGAAATATTAGGAAATTTAAATCAGTTTCTGTATTTATTAACACTTCAATAAGTCAGTTTATGTTTTTATTTTCACTCATCAATAATTTTAGGTAAATAAATCAATAAAATCTAAATTATTATAAGAAATATTATAAAATTTATGATAAAATTCTTTTTCTAAATTAATAATAATCTGATCATACATTTCATTCATATTATTAATAAAAATTACCTTATCTTCATATAATAAATAATTTTGATTATCAATTATATCAGGCTTTTCACTAATTACTATTTTTCCACATGATAAAGCTTCATTTATTCTATATGTTTCCAAAATAGAATTTTTATAAAAATGTATATTTAATATAATTTTTGAATTTAATATTTCGTCAAAAAGTCTTTTTCCAAATAAATTATTTACTATTTTAATACGGTACTTACTACCTAATTTTTGTTGTAAATAATTTAATTTTGTTCTTCTAATATTATTCATAGATCCATAAAAAAGTATATTATTAAGTGGATTATCATTAATAATTATATTATTTAAATAATGATAAGGTATTAAAGGTATGGGAAAATATATCATTTTATTTCTAATAATCCTATCAAACTTATCAATATTAGATTGAGAGTAATCTAATGTTTTTCTACTAAATAGAATACTAGCTTCATATTTTTTATTTATCCATTTTGAAATATCTTTCTGTTCTAATTGGTAAATAATATAATTTCTAGGAAACTTATTTATTTTTTGTGGAAAAGGAATTATATATAACTCTGGATTAGTATAATCTATTTCATAAACAATTTTACTTATAATAAATTCTTTAAATAATAAGTATCTTAAAACATTTGATATATAATAACCAAATTTATTTGAATATATATATATTATTTGTTTTTTAAATAAAAATGGTTCAAAATATATTCTCATTTGATATTTACCTAAATTATTATAATGTTCTATTAATTGATCATCATCTAAATTATATAAATCATTATTAAATTTTCTATAAATTTCTAAATTAAAAATATTATTCATCTGATATATATCAAATATAAATAATTTGGTTATAAATCTTATTCTTGACATTATTATATATTTTTATTTTGTTCCATGTATAATATTAATTCATTCATTCGTAATGTATTTGTATTTACAATTTCTATAATTTCAATTAATTGTTCTTTTGAGAATGTATTTAATAATTGCAAATCTTCTAAATCCAAATAGTAATGATTTCTAACTTTTTTTATTATTTCATATTGTTTATCGTTATATAAAATATTTTTATTATGACAACAAAAATAAAAAATATAGTCAAACCATCTACTCCACGCAGTCATATGGTATTTAATATATATAATATAATATATATATTATATATAATAAATAATTATTTGAATTTTATAAATATTATACCAATACATATAAGAAAAAATTTAATTAAATTATATTTAATTAAAATCCTTAATATACACTAACCTTATATAAAATTTTTATTTCAAATTATTGTTTATAAATTTATAAATTTCTTCTCTTTTATCATAAATTTTATAATTTATTTGTTGAAAATGATATCTAAATTTTTTTTTGAGTTTAATTAAATCGTTAATACATATCCATTTTATTTCACATTTTTCAAATATTTTAGAATTGTTAATAATATCTTTACTCAAATACTTTTCAACAAATTTATGGTTATTGTTAAAATATTTTATTAACATCGGATCATATTCGATAGGAAAAATATATGTCCTATATCTATCATTAAAATCAATATTATAATATCCATTTTTCTTAAGTAATTTTTTTATATCTTTATCAGATCCTAAGAATCCACATAATTCTTCAGAACCTTCTCTAACAGCAGTATCCAAAAAAGATTCATTATCTTCTTTTGAACCACCAAAATCAGAGTAACCAGATGATGAATATCTATTTTCTTTACCAAATAAAAAATATAGTTTGTTATTATAAATTGTCGTTGGTAAAATACCTCCGCCCATATATTATATATTATCAATATATTTAATAAATAAATTCTTTCAATATTTTTCTATTATACGGTTTTCCATTCATGTAATTACATATAGCAAATCTTTGTTCACTTGTTAAAACAATATTTTTTTTAGGATTTAATTTTTGTAATTTATAAATAAATGTCCATAAACTAGAATTATCAGTACAAAAATTACTATTTGTCATATATATATTTATTATATAAAAAATATAATAACTTATTTAATAAATTACATAAAATATTTATATATGTGATTTTTACCAATAATAAATATTATAAATAAAAATGATGGATAATTAATTATGTAACTAAATTTTTTTATAAAATATAAACCAAAATAATCTTCTAAAAAATGAATAAAAGTAATCTTAATAAAGTTATTTTAGAAAGAGAAAACAATGCTATATATTATATGTTATTCATTTTTTATTTATTAATAATATTAATTATTTGTAAATAAATAAATTATTTGTAAATAAATAAATTATTTGTAAATAAATAAATTATTTGTAAATAATAATATTTGTAAATAATAATATTTGTAAATAAAGATATATTCTATAGCATTATTATGTAAAAAATTACTTATTATAATAATTATGAAATTCCTTAAAAGAGGATAATGAAGCACTTCTAGAATTAATCCAATTACAGTTATATGCTGCATTAATTGAACTATATATATCTTCTTTATTAGGTTTTATACCAGATAAAGATTTATTAGTCAAAATAGAAGAATATAAAAAAAATCCTCTATTAGATAAATATTTAGAATAAGGCACATAAGAATATATAAATCTTCTATTATTAAATATGCATAAATCATTCTTTTTTAATTGAATACCAAATCGAAGAGGCAATACTTTATTATACATAAAATGCTTCATCCACTTATTGGAATCTTTTAAATTCCATCCAGAAACATTTTGAAATAAAGTTGGTAATAATAAAATTTTAGAATTTTCATATTCAGATTCTGCTTGAAATACCAATGGCAATTTAAAATCATTATAATTTATTAACATATTCTTAGCAGCAATCTTTTCATAATTATTTAATTGATTAAAAATATTTTCTGTTGAAATAAATTCAATTCCACCTCCAACTAAAGATTCATTTATTAGATATATACTTGATACAGTACTCGTTAACATATCACTCTTCCACTCATACTTATCAGATCTATCAAAAGATTTATAAATATAAGTATAATTATAACTACTATTATCTAAGGGTGATAAAAGAGAAATTATATTATTATGATTTATATTTTGTATATTTTTAATAATGATTAATGGATATACTTCAAATAATTTTTTTAAAAAATATATTTTATCATCATTTAAACTATTTATATTATTAAATCCTTCTATATAAACCATATTTGGTTGATAAGGATGAAATATAGTTCTTAAATTAGACATTAAAAAGAATATAATTGGAAACATTAATATATATTATTATAATCTTTCTAAGTATATTTCAAACAGTAAATATATATAAATATTATATAATAAATATTATAATAATGGATATAGAAGAAGATATAAATATAGTAATTACTTGTCCACATTGTCAAAATTTTGTAATAATAGAAAAATTACAATGTGGTATATTTCGCCATGGTGTTTTAATTAAAACTGGTAAACAAATAGACCCTCATGCTAATAAAGAATTGTGTGATTATTATATTAAAAATAATGAAATTTATGGTTGTGGAAAACCATATCAGGTAATCAAAGAAGGAAATGAATATAAAGCAATTATATGTGATTATATTTAATAGTACATAACTAAAAAAATGATTTAAAATTGAATCAACTATTATTATTCCAAACAATAAATAAAATATAAAATGAACTTAAATATAGACATTTATTCAAATATATCTGAATTTTTAAATCCATCTGATATTAAAAATTTATTGAAAACAAGTAAATTTTTATATAAAAATGTAGAATTTAGAAAATATACAAAAGAATTAATATTTAATAAAGCAGCAAATATAGTAATTAGTTTTTGGAGAAAATATGTAGTTGTCTGTAAAGCTTATCTAAATATATCATTCCTAACAAAAAAATATATTTCTTTTTATTTTTTTAAATATTTAAATAAAGATCATATTAATAATTGGTATAATATTAATATTGGATGGAAAAAAGAGATTGTAGATAAATATAAATTAAAAAAAACTGATACACCAACAAGATTAGATTTATATTTATTAATTAAAAAAATTCCGGCTGAAGATGTTTTAAGTATAGGATGGTAAAAATATATATAAAAGCATAATTATAAAATTATATAGAATGATAATATTATATAATAATGATTGTTTAGAGCAATTAAAATTACTAAAAGATAATTCAATTGATTGCGTTATAACAGATCCACCATATTTTATTGATAAATTTGATAAAAATTGGTCTATTGAAAAAATTCATAATGATATTCCTAATAGCCATATTAAACATCTACCTAAAGGAATGAAATTTGACAAAAAACAAGTAAAAAACTTATATGATTTTTACCTCGAATTTTCAAAGATTTTATATGAAAAGATGAAACCAGGTGCTTATTTTCTATCCTTCTCTTCACCAAGATTATATCATGCTATAGCTATGTCAATTGAAATAGCCGGATTTGAAATTAGAGATATGATAAATTGGACATATACTCAAAATATGCCTAAAGGAATGAGTATTACACATTTAATCGATAATCTTGATTTAAATGAATTAGAAAAACAAAAATTAAAAGAGGATTATAAAGATTTTAAAACACCTATGATAAAATCATGTTTTGAACCAATTTGTGTTGCAATGAAACCAATTAGTACTACATTTATCCAAAATGAACTTAATTTTAAAACCGGATTAATTGATTTTTCTAATAAAGTAGGTATAGATGAGAATAAAGTACCAGCTAATGTAATGACATCCTTTCAATTTAATGATATATATGACAAAAATTTTTTAATACCAAAAGCAACTAAAGAGGAAAAGGGAGAATACAATACTCACTTAACAGTAAAACCTCTTAATTTAATAGAACATTTAATTAAAATTTTTAGTAAAAAAGATTCATTAGTAGTAGATCCTTTTATGGGAAGTGGTACAACAGGATTAGCCTGCAAAAACTTAGATAGAAATTTTATAGGGATTGAAATAAACAATGAATATTATCAGATAGCTGAACAAAGAATTAACCAAAATTAGAATCCTTTTTTATTAAAATCTATAACAAAACCTCTCTTATTAAAAATAGCTTTATTCTTATATTGTTGATTACAAATAGAACATTGAGGAATAATATTATTAATAGTAAGTGGTTTTCTTGGATCCATATGCCCATACTGTAATACAGTTATTTTATTACTATTCCATCTCATAACTTCATTTTCCTTACTACCGCAATTAACACATTTATCATCATATGTTCTTTTAATACCTCTCCAACTAATCATATCTACTTCTAATTTTCTTTTGTCTCTAAAAAAAGATGGATATGGCTTTATTAAATTTACTAAAGAGTAATGACTTTGTTTTATCTTCTCAGATCCATTATTATCACCACCTTTTAATAAATTAAATCCATATTGCAAACCTAAATGTCTTATTTGTAAAGAATCAGAAGAGGTATTTAATTCAATATTAGATTTTTTTTTATTTAAATACTCTTTTATATCATTAATATTTATCTCTTTTTTAATATTAATATACAAACATTCTAATGCTTTTGCAATATTTGATTTAAAAGATGGTAATTTACAACCTTGATTTTTTAAATAACGATTATAATAATATTCAATATATTTATAGGGCATCTTTTTACGTAAAATAAGATGCCTTCTAATATATTTTTGTATTATTATAATTGAATTAATCATATACATTTCTGTAAAAATATATTTTTAAATATGTTTTTTCAAAAATATATTTTGAATTCTTTATCTTTTAATTCAATTTGTATTTAACCAGAATATTGTCTCAAAATAAAAACAATTGTATATTTTTCTAATTCTTTATATTTTTCTGTATCAACATATAAATCAAAATCTATTGGACGATAATTACCATTTATTCCATGTCTATCATAGCCTCTTCTATCTGTTTCTAATATTTCTTTTAAAGGTAATAGCAATTCTTTTTCAAATAAAGATCCGCTAGTTAAATCAAATTCTAATTTATTACTTAAATATGAACCTTTATTCTTAAATTCCTGTTCTAAAAAAATTTTAAAATCTAAATAATTTTTAGGTATTTTATCACACCAAATAATATCTGAATATACATCATTGTAGATATCATTTTCATCAGAAATAAAACCATTTTTCAAAATTTCTTTTATTAATTCAAAATTATTTTCATTTATTTGTAAAATAAGGTCAGATAATAAAAATTTTATACCAATCGATGCTTTAGCAGTTTCACTTTTTCCCATTATGTATAATGTAATTTATATTGAATATTTTTGAATTTAAAATACGCATTGCTCTAAACAAATTCAACTTTCATTTCATTAATTTTAGAATAAACAATTTTACCCATCTGTTTCCAATCAATATTTCCATTAAATTTATATAAATCAGGATATTTCTTCATATCTTCTTTTTTTAATAAATCAACTGTAATTTGAGTCACATTCTCATTAATGTCTTTCTCTAATAATATTTTATAATTTAAATCACTCAGCCCATTCTTCCCAAAAGATTTTAAATCTAAATCCTCATATAATTTTTCATATTTATTTAAATCTTTATTTGTCATTTTTACTTTATTTTCAGTACTATTAATAGTTTTATGATATATATCTTCTTCGATATCAATAATTGAACCAACTTCCGGATAATAAATTGTATCATATCCAGAATTTAATAAACGATTAATTAAAGCATCGTCTTCACCTCCCCAACCCCAAAAATTATTAGGATATCCATTAATTTTTTTAAAAGTTTTTTCACCAAAATTTATTAATGCACCTAAAAAAGGCTTTCCTATCTTTTCATCTAATGACTGATATCTTGTTCCTCTATATGCCAATCCTATTACACCATCTATCTTTTTATGAAAATATGGAATTAAATCATAATCAGGAATAGTATCAATATCACTAAAAATATAATTATTATAGCCAATCTTAGACGCAATTTCAAAACCAATATTTTTTAATTTACCGATATTAAACAATTCATTATCATCACTCTGTTCAATTATGTAAATATGAAAATTAAAATATGGCTTTAATATAGTATTCATATATTGTATATATAATTTTCTTTCTCTCTCTCTAGTTCCTTCTTTATTATTTCTAAAACAGATAATAATTGCAATATTTTTTTTTAATTTTTTTACATCTAATAGATTTTTAAAATATTTATTATTATAGATTAACTTTAATTTACTGCTCATATAATCTAAAATTCCATCTTTTGTTAAATATTTATTAAAAAAAGCCATCGCATTTCCAGCTATTTTTTTACATTCTTTATCATTCTTCTTACACCATTCAATTTTACTAATCAGATCACTTAAATCTTCTAAAACTGGAACATAATGCACATATTCTTCTAATTTATCACTAAACCATAGTTTATAATCACTTTTAACAATTAAAATAACACTGTTCATACTTAATTCAGAAGATAATCTAAAGGCTGATACATTACCATCAATATATAATATATATTTATAATTTGATTTTTCAATATTATTTATTTTATTACCTAGCGTAAATCTAAAATTATCAGGATTAATAATCTCAATAGGCTTATTTTTATACTTTTTTACACGTGCATTCCAATCAATAATTTTCGCATCTAATAATTGAGGATAATCAAAACTAATATCAGCCGCTTTTAATCGCATATTATTATCAATAGTATTTCCACATCCTGTTGCACTTCCTCTAAATATACATATCTCTTTTTTACTATTCCAATCAGTATTAATTTTATTCCACTTATGATAAGAATCAGAACAACCATGTATAAAATATAAACCAGAAGCCATTAACCAATCGTCATTAGTAGGTAATAATATATCAGCAAATTCAGATGTTATTGATTTAGAAAAGATAGGTGCCATCTTTTCAAATCTAAATTGCTCCTCTATTTTAACTTTATCAGAATCAAAAATATGATTAAAAGGTTCAGTAAAATCTTTTTTTAGAATAGGAAAATCACGATCATTAATAAAAAACTCGACATCCGGTATATCATTCCTTTCAGTCAATAGAGTTTCAATCATATTTTTAAAAATATTACTATTTAATTCTCCTTCGTATTTAGGAAATTGATTTCTAAAAATACAATTATTAGCAACCCATGATTGGCGATCAAAATCAATTTTATAATATTTATATTGATCAGGATATTTTCTTTGAAAGTCAATTATATTTTTATTTAAAATATTTTTAATACTTCTGTACTCATTCTCTTCTAAAAGTTTTTTCTCTTCTTCGGAAAAATAAGTTTTTTTATACCAATTATTTTTATAATTATTATTACTAAAAGGTAAATAAGTTACTAATTTATTATCTTTAATTATAACAAAAATACCTTTTTTAAATTTATAAAACATATAGTCAAAAGTATTTTTTATAGAATGATAATCAATATTTTTATATAATTTAAATATTTTTTTTTCATTCCCATTCATAATCTTTTTTTTCTCTTCCGTTGAATAAAAATACATAATAGGCATAAGTGCATATTTTTTTATATCTTTCTCATCACCAGCTGTAAAATATAATTGATCAAATAATTTAAATCTTGGATTAGTTTGGTATTTTTCACCATATTTTTTAATATATTTTTCACACTCTTCTTTAGAAGTATAATAATTATCTTTTATTTTACGAAATTTATTTAATGAAAAAATATTTATATTTTTTTCACTCATATATATATTCTAAAGATATATTTCATAGAAATATAAAGAATAATGTAATTATTGATTTCTAAATAATATCAATAATTACATTATCGTTTACATCTAAACTAATATCATAATATTTTTTATAACTATTTTTCAATATCCATGCATTTTCATTATTTAATATTTTAACTAATTGGTATTTATATGGTTTTTTAGAAAACCAATAATTATAAGAATAAAAAGAATATTTATCAATTCTATCAAAAACCAATAAATTAAAAAATAAATCTTTAGGAAAAATAGATTTATTCATACCATTAAAAGAGTACATTAAGTTATCTAAAATAATTTCAGGATCTTGATTAAGTATATTTTGATCATATTCATTTATTTTATTATTCAATTCTTTAATAAACATTTCAATGCTTATATATTTAATACTAGTATTAACTTTTATTATCGATTTACACATTGGACATTTACAAATTATATTTTTTTTCATGTAATATTCACATAAATCATTTATACAATTAATATGAAAAGAATGATTGCAATCAGTAATCATTATATCATTATTATTAATAAATAATTCCAAACATATTGAACAAATATCTTTCTCTTCTTCCATAATAGTATATAAATATATATAATAATATATTTAATAATTTAAAGAAAATAATAATCATTTTTTATATATATGATGGATTTATACAATTTATTATTAGATAAAATTAATAATTCATACCAAATATATAATTTATCTTATGTAGAGATAAAAGTACTGAATGATTTTATAAAAAAGTCATATAATTGTATAAATTGTATAATAAATAGTATAAATAATATTATAAGTGATTCCAAAATTTATTTATATGATATACCAAGTATAATAAAAATAATTACTAAAATTTATTATACTGAAGCAATTTCACAAGAAATAATTAAATATAAATATATTATAGATATAGTTCAAATAACATTTGATTCAATTATCGAATTAAAAATATTTCCATTAGATAATGAAATAAAAGAAGAAATGATAGAGAAATTTTTAAATATTTCATTAGAACTATTAATAAATAATAAAAATGAAGACATTATAATAAATGAAGAAAATAGATGTTGTAATTTTATTTCATGGTAATAAAATAATTGTTATAATTTTATTTCATGGTAATAAAATAATTGTTATAATTTTATTTCATGGTAATAAAATAATTGTTATAATTTTATTTCATGGTAATAAAATAATTGTTATAATTTTATTTCATGGTAATTCATTCTATTAAATAGTTATATAATGTTTTTTACATTCTTTATTTTTACAACAATTCCTGCATAAAAAATCGGCACATTTGATCGAAGCCATTTTATTACAAAAGCAAAATAAATTATTATTATATTGATTTTTAGTTTTGTATCTATTTATTATATTATCTCTTTCTAAATGTTTATTTAAAATAATATTCTTTTCTTGCAAAAAAATATTAAACTTTTTTTTAATTATTGTTTGAATACTATTATCAAAATATTTTATAAATTCAAAATCTTCCATTAAGTTTTTTTTATTATTATCACACCATTTATTAATTACATCGCAAATATAATTATCAATTAATATTTCATTATAATTATTTTTAATACAAAATTTGTTATTAATATATTTTTTTATTAATTCGCAATTATTAATCTTTAAAAACAATGAATCAATATTTTTATTACTATCATTTATAAATGTATAAGCGAGTAAATTATACTGATTTTTATTATAATTATTACTTTCTAAATATTGATTATATTCAATCTCTTTTTTAATTCTTTTATTTAAAGATAAAATAGCTTTGTCCATATTACAATTATTAACTTTATGAATATAGTTTAATACTTCATCTGTTTCAAAATATTCAATATTTAATTTATTTATAGCATCTATTAAATTATTTTTTAAAATAATTTTATCTATATTTTCAATTATTGTATCTTCAATAGTAGATATCCTAGGAACATTTTTTTTGACATAACATTTAAGATTATATTCATATACATCTTCTAAAAAATAATTATTTTTATAATTATATTTATTAAACAATGCATCATATTTAATTTTTCTATTTTTATATATTATATCTTTTTCTTTTTTTGTTAAAGATTTCATATATATTTTATTAGCTAAATATCGTTTATAATCATATTCTGTTCCATATTTCAAATAAGCCAAATTTTGAATATCAATAATATTAAATAGATGAATAGTTATTCCATATTGTCTTGAAGCAATCTTATATTCTAAAGTATCTAATTCATCATTAGTTAATCCATATCTATCAACAGACCATGATCTACAAATTTTTTGATTCATTTCTAATTTAATATTTTCTTTCATATAATTTATATTAGGACGATTTAAATAAAAATTTTTGCAAACAAAAGATACATTATTTATATATTCGTATAATTTATAATAGCTAATATTATTATCCTTTAACATTAAAAAATCATATATAATTTTAATACAATCATCTGATATATAATTTGCCAATGAAAAATTATTTTTATGAGAGAATATAATTTTAATTTTATTAGCTTCTCTCTCTTTTTTTTCTTCCTCTTTTAATTTTAATAATAAATATATTTTATCACATTTATTTCTATGTAATTTCATACCACGAATAGTATATTCTTTTAAACAATTTATGCATTTTTCCATTTAATAAATATATCCTATATATATTTATTTTTTTATAATTAAATATAAATCATTTTTTTTTAAAAATAATAAAAAATGATTTATATTTAGGTTAGAAATATTTAAAACATATATTTCTCAATATATATATATTTTATTTTATAACCTAAATAATGAAACTAGATATACAAAATGTACCAAATTATAATAATATTAATTTAGAGAATAATGATTTATTAATTACTAAAATTCCAATAGAAAAAATAGAAAACACAATTAATGATTTATTAGATAAATATAAAGAAATATGCAAATATTATATTAATATTACAGAATATTATTGGTCAGTCTCATTTAATGTTGATATTGATCAAATAGAAGAAATGTGTAAAACAGCTTTTGAAATAAAAGTTTTCAAAGGATCATTAAATACAAGTATTATTGAAATTACAAAAGAAATAAAAGGAAATATTTATTGGAGTGAATTAGATAGAGAATTAATAAAATTAAAAATAAATTAAAAATAAATTATCATTAATACAAAAAAATTTCCATAAACAAACAAAAAAATAAAAAAAAATAAAAAAACAACAAAAAAAACAACAAAAAAAATTAAATATTTAAAAAAATATATTTTTAAATATTTAATTTTTTTATAATTTATTATAATTTTTTTTGTTATTTTTTTGTTGTTTTTTTATTTTTTTTATATATTAAATTTTTACACATATATTTTAAATATATATATAAAGTATATATTTTACATATTTATTTTGATAAAACCTTATTTTTTTCAATAGAGTTCAAGAAATACATACAAATGATGAATATTCTAAATTTACCACGATAATCGGTAATAAAACCAGACTCCCATAAATTATTTAGACTATCATAATCATTAAATAAGTTATTACGTTCTTCTTGAGTCAGTATATGTGATTCATCATGAAACTCCATTGATAAAGCATTAATAGCAGATAATAAATTATTTTCTATACAATGATTGGCAATTTTTATTAATATTTCAATAGGATCAAATTTATCATATTCATTTTTCTTAATTAAATAAAGAATATTAGATAATTCGCATGACATAGAATGTAATTTAAAAATAACATCTTGTTGTTGCAAAGGATTTAAACTCTCAAATAATAATAAACCTCTATGTGGCTCCAATTCATCTCCTTTGGAAATGCGAATTTCATTTGTATCACTATCTAAAACTGTAGAATCGTCAATAAATGTTGAATTTTTTTTTAAATCTTTACTTGGTCCTATTTTAATTAAGCCAGATGAATTTTTGAAATATGGGAAAAACCCAGATATCAATGCTAATAAATTAATAATTGCTAAATATTGACAACTATTAAAAAAGTTAGTCAAATAAAATTTATTCTTATTATCAATTTTTGTATCTTTTAATTCAATTTTTGTATCTTTTATTTCATTTGATTCTTTGATTTTTTTATTATCAGATAATCCTTTAAATGTTTTAGAATCATGTAATAAAGTTTTATTAAAAAATCCACGAAACTTATATATATTCAAATCTTTACTTTTTTGATCAATATCATTCCATAATTTACTATTTATATTTAAATTTTTTTCATTACCAGATTTATCAAGATATAATAAACCAATAGGTAAATCTTGTTTTTTTTCAGTATTATTATTTTTTAACATTTTTAATTAGAATATGTTTAATTCTATAGAAAATAATTTCTATTATCTTTTATAAATCATTTTTTTTATATTTATGTAAATAATTTATTTAATCTTGTTAAGGATTTTAATTATATATTTTTATATTTATTTAAAAAATATATCTATACAAATATCTCTTTATATATATATGAGAATACACCTACAAATAAAAAATATATTAATAATATATCTGAAATAGGAAAATATAATAAAAGTAATGATGATTTACGCTATTTATTAGACTTAAAGATAAATTTAATAAATTTATTTACAACAGAATTTGCCATTTATTTTAATAATTTAAAAGAAACAAGTCCAGAAAGAGCTCAAAATGTTATAAATAAAACAATAGAATTAAATATAAATATTGATAAACAAATACTATCTACATTAGTAAATAAAATTAATAATATTCTACAAAATTTATTAAATACTCTTCCAATAGATCTAAAACAAAGTACACCACAAAGTTTGGATAATGTAGATAATATGATTAATAGAATTTATAAAGAATTGTCAATATATTATATTGATTTAGTATATTGTTATGGTAGTATAGGTACCAAATACGACAATTTATCTAAAATAATGTTTAATTATATTAAAAATAAATTTAAAGATCCAAATTTAAAAATAGATGTTGTTAAATCACAAAATTATTATTATTATATAAAATATAATAAATGTGATAACAGATATTTGTATAATATAAGATGTTGTATAAGAGCTATTATATTTTTAACTATAGAGTTTAATTATTTTCATAATGGTATTTTAAGATCAGGATTAATATATTTAAAATCATCAAAATCATATTTTTCTGGTAAAACAGTTACAACTCTTGATACAACTCAACAAATGTTTATTAATAATTTATGTAAAGAATACAATATAAAACCTATTGATAATAAAATATTAAATAATATTCAAAGTTTAAATAAAGGTTTAGGATATAGTTATTATTTTACTAATAAAAACTTACAAAATTGTGTATTATAAGTATATTCTAAGTTTGTATTTAATATAAATTTTATAAAAAAAATGATTAAAAATATGTTATGAGCAATATATTTACGTTAATTATTAATGACTAATTTATTTCAATGAAGCAACCTACGAGAAAAGTAAAATTAAATAATAATAAAAAAACTATAATGCCAAATAACTTGTCATTATATAATTTTTATAGAAGAATAATAAATAAAAAATCTGAATTTGAATTAAAAAATAATATAAAGAAATATATTGATCTAATTAATGAATCAAAATCAAAAAATGATATGTATAACCTTTTTTTATTACTGATTAATCTAAGAAATTTTAATTTAAATGAAAAAAAAATATATTATCATATTTTAAAAGAATTATTATTAGATTATCAAACAATAATTTCTGTAATTGTTACAAAATATCCACCAAATTATGGGCTATTAGGTGATTTTAAAAAAATATATGAAGAATGTATAATTAATGGAACGATGCTAGATACATTTAAATTTGTATTAAACTTAAATGAAGCAATAGATAATCAGATAGAAATAGATAATCAATATAATAATAATATAGACAAATATAGTTCATTATTATTGGAAAATAATAAAATATTAAATAGCAAAGATTTTGTTAGATTTTTAAACTTAAATGAAAATGAGTTAATGAGTATTAATTCATTATTAATAGTAACAAAAGAAGGAATATTTAAATAAAAAAATTAAAATTAAATTTAAAATTATAAAAAATTTATATATATAAAATATATATGACAGATATTAACTTTATAGATGTAAATGTAACTGAAGTGAAACAATTACCTTCTTTTCCAGATATTCTAAAACAAATATTATCAACCACAACTTTTCAAAATAATTATTCAATAAAATTGGACTCAGAACTTATATCAATATTAAATAAAATACTATCTACTAATCCAGCCTATTTTAACAATATTCAAGAATCATTTAACTCAATTATAGCTGATCAAAAAATTGACATAAATGATATTCCAGCAATAATTTCATTATTATCAAATTTATATAAAATATTATATAGTCATAATGTTAAAGATATAGTTAATGGCATTTCAATAGATAAATGTTCAATTATATTAAAATTTGTAATTGATGTTATAATTAAAGATAGTATGGTAGAAAATGAAAAACAAACAGCTATAATATCTATTGTAAATACTTTAATAGATACTTGTGCAGAATTAATTATTATAAGAGACTCGTTAAAAACACCTACTTCATTCACTTTTTTACCATTTTGTAAGTAAAAATCGAATTGCAACTATATTATATTTTTCTTCTTCTTCAATAGGATAATATTTATGATAAATTTTAACTCCATCTTCAATAGAATCAATTCCAGGAAGACATTTATTTAATCCTTCTTTTTCTAAATATTCATTAAAAGAGGAATAATAATGAATAGATGTAATTTTTACTACAAAAGTACGTTTGAAATTAAAATCATTATTTTCAAATTTAATAAAATCTCCTTTTTTCATATTAGAAAAATCTCCTTTTTTTAATCTTCCTTCACATTTTTTAAGTCCTAATTTAATAAGTGAAAACCAAGGTTCAGATAAATGTTTTTCAAATTCCATTATATTTATATTTTTGATATTTATATTAAAAAATTTATTTATTTAATATAAATATTAAAAATAAATCAATTTTTTTTACAAATTTCTAATAAATAATTAATAGATTTTATTAAATTAATAATTAGTTTATTTTTATTTTTATTTTTTAGGTTGGAAAAGAATATTAAATAATTTTCTAGGATTTTTCTATAATTTTCTTTATCTTGAATATTTAAACTTTTATAATATATAGTATATTCTTCTATATATTTTTTTTTATTTATAGTTTCAGTAACTAAATTATCAAATAAAATAATATATTTATTATATAAATTATATATTTTTAATTGATCTTTAACATCTAAATTTGGAGTTAACATATTTATTTTTCCAATTATCTTATTAAATAATTTATCATGTAATGATATTAAATTTTTGTTTATTTTATATTTATCAGTAAAAGACGAATTTTTTATAAATTTAAAATTAAATATTAAATTATATAAATCAAGATTAGCAACATATATAATATTTTCTGTCTCATTACTTAAAAAAAATAGTTTATCCTCTAAATCAATAATTTTTTGATATATTTTTATATTATTAATAATAATTTCTGTAAATTCAAATATTTTCTCTTCTAATAGAAATTTATTATTTCTATTACGATTTGGATTTTTATAATTACGAATAACATAATTTACTCTTATTAATTCTTTTGAATAAATGATATATTCTTTTTTACATTTTACTTTTAATTTTTTTAAATAATTTAGTATACTATTTATAAATTCATTATTTTTTAGAACTTCCGTAAATAATTCTATAAATATTTTTAGAATTTTTTCTCTCTTTAAGTTTTTTCTTTTATAATTTTTTTCTTTTTGTAAAGATTCATTAATAATAATATATTTACGATAAATATTTTTAAATAATTCAGGTATTTCTACTTTAGTTATATTCTTACAATTAATATTTTTACACTCTACTAATTCTTCAAATATATTTTCATAAAGCAATGTTTGATTATTTCACATGATATATAATTACATAATATAAATAGTCCAAAATATTACTTTAATAAATCATTAAAATAATATTTAGAACTATTTGATATTCTAATATGAGTATATGCAACACCTAATCAATGAACACTTATCTAAACTTTATCATACTTATACATAGATATAATCACAACTTCAGCCACCTTTTTCCAAAGTTCTATTTGATGTATTTAAGAAGAATTATCAATAAAATCTTTTAAAGTAGCAAAATTTTTTCCGTTTACAGGCATAGGTATAACCAGCATAGTATCTTAACTTAAATTTGGAAATACAACTGCATATTTATTATCAGATTTATCTATATACTCTTGAAAATCTTTTTTATTTTGAATTTTAGGTAAAAATTTATTTGACTTAAAACTTTGTTTAAATTCTGAATTTCCATTATTCATAAGCACACTCGTATTCCACATAAACCTTCCTTTTAATTGTTTAGGATATTTAAGAGTAATTCCATCCTGCCAATTTTTTAGAATATCGATCCATAATTATAATATTATATACAACATAATATATTTATATTATACATAATATTTATTTATAAGTTAAATATATATGTATAATAAAAATATATTTAATAAATCAGATTATATAAATTATATCAAAAATAATGCTTCATTAACAGAATTACAAAAAAATAGCTTAATAAATTATAATAAAAATAAATTTAATTTTTTTAAAGATATAGATTCTAATTTACAGATAAGTACCTATTACAAAGAAGCAATAAAAACAAATAATATACAAGAAATATTTAGATTACAACTATTATTTATGCATTTTATAACAATAAAACAAAGCTATAATATATTTGATAAAATAAAATTACAAGATAACCTAACAGATACAGAGATAATTAATATTATTATAAAAAAAAATACTAATAAAAATCAATTACCTACCCATCGAAATTGGGATTATGCAATTGAATATTTATCATTTTTATACAGAACATTTAATAAATCAAATAATATTAAATATATTGATATATGTTGCGGAAGCGGTAAGAAAACAAAACTTTTTTCAAAATATCTCAAATTAAAAAAAGAGAATACTTATTGTACTGATATTAAACAATGGGGTCCATATCAGCAAAATATATCTAAACTTCCATTTCAATTTAAATATATAGTTGACGATAAATTAGATTATGAAGATAATTATTTTGAAATAGCAACTTGTATATTATCCTTACATCATGTTAAAAACATGGAAACATTTATTAAAGATATATATAGAATTATAAAACCAAATGGATATCTTTTATTGATAGAACATTCTATATATGATGATTTTGATAGATTATTTGTAAATATACAACATTTATTATATACAGTTTTTTATGACAAACGTAAAAATTATATTGAAAATCCAGATTATATATATGGTTATAATATGTATGAATGGAATTATATAATGAATAAATATAAACTAGAAAATAAAAAACAAGATATATTACCGTTCGAAATTCAATTTGAAGTAAAATATGATAATATCTTTTATGGATTTTATCAAAAAAAAGTATAAATATAAAGTTAAATTTAAAATAGTTTAATTAGTTAATATTAAAATATTTAAAAATATTTATTTTATATTTTTTTATTATAACTATAATATATATGAATAATAATAAATGTATTTTTATAAAAGAATATGAAGAACCAAATAAAAAATATAATATTTTTTCATTTTCATTATTTTATATTAAAAAATATCTTAGATTTTATTTAAAAAAAGATGTAGATATTTCAATAAAACGACAAAACCAATTTATGTATAATTTAACATTAAATATTCAAAATTTAGATAAAAATTTTTTTGGTAATGATTGGTATATTAGAATATTTTATGATAAAAGTTTATTTAAGTTTAAAATTGGAGAAAGAATTCCATGGTTAGAATTTATTAATTATCATAAAAAAAATAAAAAAATACAATTTGTTAGATTTAACTGCAGTGACTTTAAAAATAAAAATAATAAAGAAATACATATAAATCTTTTTGGAACATTACCAAGAATATATCCTATTTTTGAAGAAAATAATTTATTAGAAACAATTGTTATATTTGATGCAGATAATTTTATAACAAATGATTTTTTTAAAGAAATTCTTTTATTTAAAAAAACAGATTATGATTATATTGCATTCTGTTCAAAATATAGTAATTCTTATTATAAATATGAAGATATAATAAATAATGATAATTGTTATTTTAATTTTTCAATGATATCATTTAAAAAAAAATTACCTCATAATTTATGGAATAATATATTACATGAATTAAAATATTTTGAAGATAAAGAATTTTATAAACTAATAGATAAATTGAATTCAAACTATCGTTTATTAATGAAGGATAAAGAATATATTAAATATAAAGATTTTGGTTATGGTATTGACGAAATTATATTAAATTATTATATTAAAAATTATTTAAATAATAATAATTATAAACTTAAAAAAATTAGATTTAGACCAAATATAATTTCAATATTAACTATGATAATTACATATATGACTTATAATTTAACTGAAAATAAAAAAATAATAACAAATAAAATTCTAAAAAATATTTTAAAAAAAAATTATACAGATAATTTAGAAGAAGATTTAGAAAAATTATATAATTTATATTCTAAAAATATATCGATTGAATCAAAATATAAAGATTTATTACCATATATTAATTTATTAAGAAATAATTATGATCTTATAGAAAAATTAAATGTTCCTAAAACAATTTTATTGTTTATAAAAAATATTAATAAAGATGATTATAGTGTAAAAAATAAAATTGAAAATAAATATATATTTACTTTTAATTTACCATTTTATTTATAAATAGAATTAAACAAAAATATAAAGAGTAAATATATAAAAATTCTAAATACAGAAAATCTAAAATTTATAAAAATAATACTTTCATATTAAATATTACCATTATCCTAAAGAAGATAAATCTATATTTCCTATGTTAAAACATAATATATTTTCATATTTTTTTAATTTAATTTTTCGTCATTAAAACTATCTACAAAATCATCTTTCATACTATGTAGCGTTAATTTATGGCTACTTTTATTTGAAATAGTATAATTCGTACCTTTTTTTTCTATTAAATTTTTATCATTTAATTCTATAAAAAAATTTTTAAATTCTTCCCATTTCATAAATATATTTAAATTTCCATAATTAATATCTTTATACTCCGTTTTCAATATAAATAATTGTATAAATTCTTCATGATCATTTTTTTGAACATAATAGATTTTTATTAAATCAACGCAAAATAAATAAATATTAAATAAAAATTTGTTATTTATTAAATAATTAAATTCATTCTTTTTTTCAATAAATCCTAATATTTTCATAATATTTAAAATATTATTTCGAATGAATATCTTAATATTTTCTTCTATTTCATTATTTATATCAATCACTTTACTAAAATATTTTATAAAGATTTCTGCTTCTGTAGTTGGATTATTTTCTAAGAATATTTCAATATGTTTATAAATAAATTCCAAATATTTCTCCTTTACATTTTCTTTAAAAAGAATAAAAATATCATTTATCTTTTTATTATTAAATAAAATATTTTTATATTTATTTTTATATAATACAATATTTTTATTGATTAAGTAATACTGAGCATTTATAAAAGATAATTTATCAATAGATGAATCTTTACTTGTTAATATATTATCAAAAAAAGAAAAATCAATATATTTTATAAAATAATTTTTAATAATAGTATCAATATCATATACATTATCATTATAATCATGAAGTATTATTTTATTTCGAAATGATTCAAAATATTCATAATATAAATTTTGATGAAAATAATTATAAATAATATCATCAATCTCATATTGAGTAAAATTTTTCTTAAAAATATTATTATAAATATTTAAATAATTATTATTTGAAATATTTTTAGATGATATTTGTAAAATATTATGATTACTGCTGATTGTTTTTAAATGAGAATCTAAAAAATTTCCAATTTTTTTATATATATTTTTATATATATTTCTATTATTTTCAATATAAAAATCCGTTTTTTTAAAATTATTTAATAAAAGATTATTTATTTTAGACATCTTATCCGTATTCATTGTATTATTTCCATTAATTGTATTATTTATAGAACAATTTATATTCTTCATATTTTTTTTTATATTATTATGATTTTCATTATCATAATTTTCAATAGATTCTTCTAATATTTTAATCTCTTTTTTTATAATATTAGATAGATGCCAAAAACCTTCTTTCATATTATAGATATTATAACCATCAATACATTCATATTTATCATATATATTAAAAAAAATAACTTCAATAAATACAAAACTTGAATAACTTTTATGTTTATTATAATCAATATTTAATCCATAATCTTTTGCTTTAATAAATAATTTCCTTTCTAATTCATTTAATTTATTAATAATTATTTTTGTATTATATTTTTTTATTAGATTGATACATCTTGCATCTATTAAAAATTTTAAATCTAAATCCGCTTCAAAATCATCATTTGTAATAAAAAATTCATTTTCTTCTTTAATCATTTCGATTAAAAAAAATTTATTTAAACTTAAATTATAGTAATAATTTGTATAATCAAAATTTAAATCAATAATACTATTTGAATTATTTTTAGTTGAATTATTAATACCAATATCTACAGATTCTGCACTTACTTCTATATTTTGTTTTATACTTTCTTCTGTACTAGTTTCCTGATGAATTATAATACTTTTAGCACCAAGTTTTTCAGCAATTTGACAGAAAGTTCTTAATTTGTATTCCGTTTTTTTTATAGAATAATTTTCAAAAGATAAAAATTGTTCTTCTTTTGAGAAAGATATTTTTTTATAAAGTGTATTTGGTTCAATTATATTTTCATAAAAATACAATGTTTTTAATTTTTTTATATCTATATTATATTTTTCATATATATAAAAACACAATAGATCTTTATCTTTTTTCGAAGAATCTTTTATAAAATTATTTAATATATTTAAATTATTAATAATATTTTCTCTATCGTTATAACTTATTGTAACAACATCGTATTTATTAAAATAGGTTAAAAGTTTAATATTAAAGAAATTATAAAAATAATCCGTTAAAAAAATAATATAGTTATATTTAAATAATTTAAATAATACTTCTTCATAATTATCGTTTAATATTTTAAATTTTAAAAATAAAAATTTATTTTTTTTAATAGTGTGTTCTTTAAAAACTAAATTTTTATGTAAACAATATTTTTCTAATAAATCCATATATAATTATATAATAAAATAATTATTAATCCTTAAAATATAAATAAAAACCAAAACTAATCATAAACTAAAAATGTCAACCAAAATGTTAACCAAAATGTTAACTAAAATGTTAACTAAAATGTTAACCAAAATGTTAACTAAAATGTTAACTAAAATGTTAACCAAAATGTTAACTAAAATGTTAACTAAAATGTTAACTAAAAATGTTAACTAAAAATATTAATCAAAATGTTAACCAAAAATGTTAACCAAAATGTTAACTAAAATATTAACTAAAAATGTTAACCAAAATGTTAACTAAAATGTTAACTAAAATGTTAACTAAAATATTAACTAAAATGTTAACTAAAATGTTAACTAAAATGTTAACTAAAATGTTAACTAAAATGTTAACTAAAAATGTTAACTAAAATGTTAACTAAAATGTTAACCAGAATGTTAACTAAAAATGTTAACTAAAATATTAACTAAAATGTAAACCAAAATGTTAACCAAAATGTTAACTAAAATGTTAACCAAAATGTTAACCAAAATGTTAACCAAAATGTTAACTAAAAATGTTAACCAAAATGTTAACCAAAATGTTAACCAGAATGTCAACCAAAGGAAGGGTACGTGTAGGAAACCTTGGTTTCCTCACTTGGTTTCCTCACTACTACATATATCCCAAACTACTCTCTTGTTCTTTATCAACATTTTCTTTTATTTTTTCTATTATTCTTTTAGATAAAGTAATAGGTTTTACGTAAAATGGATGATTATTATTACCTTTATATGTATCTATTTTAACATAATTATCATTTTTTTTAACTAAATTAAATTTTTGTTGTAGAAAATCTAAAACCGTTTCATAACGATCTCTTAAATCTTCATATCTAATTAAAATATAATTTTTAACTTTATTTTTCATATCATTTATTAAAAAATTATTTTTTACTTTTCTTAATTCAAAAATATTATTATAACGTTTTTTGGTAATAATATTTCTATCTTCGATTATTTCTTTATTATCACTATATACACTATAAAAAGTATTAAATATAAAAGTACGAATATTTAATTTATTTTCAACTGGTATATGATGCATATTTTTAGAAAAACTATTTATCCAATCAATTGGATTTCTAATAATACCTATAAACAATGTTTCATTATTATTCTCTTCAGATAAAGTATCAAAGTCATAATGTCCAAAAAAGTGTTTCCAAGCGTATTCAGCTGTAAATTTTATATCAAAATTATCTTCTAGAGAATGCATTAAAAAATTAGTACCACTACATCTTTCACCATATATTGTAAAATATTTAATCATTTATAATAATAAATAAAATATATATAAAACTAAACCGAATTATAAATATTGTATAATCATATGATTTTTAAAGTAAATGCATCTTTATTTCCATTAGATTATTCTAAATATTCGAATAATATAAATGAAAAATATATTGAAATAATTAAAAAAGATGATAAAAATAAGATGATAATTAGCTGTATAGATAATGATAAAAATAATATTACATCCTTTATAATTTATAGAAAAATTATTCTAAAATCAGAGATAAAGTTTATCATATTACTTATAAGTGTTCATGAAGAATTTCGTAATAATGGATATGGAAAGATAATATTAGATGAATTTGTAGAATATATTAAACAATTAAGAACAAAAAAATTAATAAACATCATTGTACATCCATTAGAATCATCAGAATATTTTTTTATAAATTATGGTTTTGTAAAAATAGGAAAATCAAGATTTCTAAAAGATTATGAGGGATGGAAGTTAAATAGTAATAAATTGATATATAAATATAATATTTAGTTTATAATGTAATTCATAATTTATATAAGTACCTACTCATATCTAATAAAAAAAACTCATAATTTGAAGATAAGAATCAATAAATCCACGTATAAATTCTATTCAAAAGCAGATAACACATATATAAATATAATAATAAAAATTTACACTTAATTTATTAAAAAAATTGATGGATAAAATATTGAGAAGATTTAAAACATATAATTTTAAAATAACTTACCAACTATTAATATATTCCAATTATTTGAAACAATGGCTCTTAATAAAAAATCTATCTCCAGAACTAAAATGATTAATGATGATAATGATGTAAATCAAGCTTTAGAATTATTTAATAAGCTTAATATCAATCAACAAAGTAATCTTAATTTTATGGGGCTTATTGATCATGAGAAAAGAATAAATTCTCAAGATGAAAGACTAGCTTTCTTAGAGAAAAAATATCAGGAAGCTATAGCTTCTCCTCCTGTTCATGCAAAAGAAGTAAAAGCTGTACCATGTAGGTATGCTGAAAAGTGTACTAATACTAATTGCATTTACGCTCACCCGTGTAAAAAAGTTAAAGAAATAACTCAAAAAGAATGTGTATTTTTTCTTGCAGGTCAATGTACTAAAAAGAATTGTGGATTTTTACATAAAAAGAAATAATTCTTTATATATAATATTATAATTAAAAAAATGTATAATAATAAATAATAACAAAAAGAATATAAAACAATATTTTATAAAAAAAATGATAATTAATTCTTCAAAACATATTTTAAAATATAAATAAATAAACATACAATGAATTCCTATATTCTAGTAGTATATCTCAGGTCTTTTCCTAATTTTCCAACTAGAATAGAAATAATAAATATGACAGTTAGAACATCATCTGAAGAAAAAGCAAAAAATATTTTCCGCAATGAAATGATTAATAATGAAGAAATAAAATTACATATAAGAGATATAATCAGAGATGATAAAGGACTCTTTTATCAATTTGCTAAAGAGATTGACTTAAATGAAGATACTTTTACTAAATTTTGTGAAACAAAAATATCTACTAATGAATTAGATGTGAAAGATGAACAAAAAAATAATTTTCTAAGAGAATTTGTTAAAATAAAATTTGAAAAATGGCTTGAAACAGTAGATATTAAAATTACAGCTAAAATATAGTTATATATCAAATAATAATTTATATATCTGTTATGGATATTCTTTACTTATTTATAAAATAATTCTCACTTATTCCATTAACTTCATTATTTATAAACTCATTAAATCTTCGATATATATCTATATATCTATCGTATTATAAAAATAGATATATAAAAATTTATACATCTATATATCTATTAATCATGAAAGAAATATTATTATTTTCATATGGTTCTAATTCAACCAAACAAATAAAAGATCGATTATCTATAACAGAAGATTTAATATCGTATCCAAGTTATATTGCAAATTATATACGTGTCTTTGCAGGATTTAGTAAAAAATGGAAAGGAGGTGTAGCCTCATTATATCCATCCATAAATAAGAAAACTTATGGAATAATAGTGAAACTAACGGAAGATCAATTACATTCTCTTTCAAAATTTGAAAAAGGATATCATTTAGAAATTAAAAAAATTATGTTAAATAAAACAGAAATAGATTGTTATGTATATATAAAAGATAACAATAATTTTATAAAACCACCTTCAAAACTCTATATTGATGCAATCAATCGTACATTAGACGAAAGACAAAATAAAATTAATCCAAATAGAAAAATCTTAATAAAATATGTAAAGAATAATAATATTTATATATTCAACTAACTCTCTAAAATAATATATATTTACCTTCAATAATATCATTTTCTTATAATAAGTTTATTAGGAGTAAATTTATATTTTGTAATTTTATTTGGTTTTAGATTCCATAATTTTCTGTAATAAAAATACCATTCTTTGAATGAATATATAAAATGATATTCATCTCTTATAATCTTCCTCATAACAATCTTTAATTAAATAATTCATATTTAGTATAGTTAAATTTATATATATAATATTCATATTTCTACACCAAAAAAGAATCTAGATTAACTTCTTGCTCAATATCACCTAGAAAAGTAATATCTTCTAATTTAAAATCTTCTATATTATTCTTATTTTTAATATCTATAATAGGTAATATATCAGGTTGATTCCAAATAATAGTTTCAATCTCAATTAATTGATTTTTATAAATATATGCATCTTGACAATTATAATTAATTAAAGAAGGTATTATTCCAGTTATTTTAGCAATTAAATGTGTTAATAATGACGAGAAAATAATATTATATATTATTCCTTTTAATATATTACCTCTTTTTTGATCAACAATACATGATATAATACTATTTTCAATATTAAATGTATAGATAGATTCTAATGGTTCTATATCATATAAATCTAATTGAACAGTATATAATACTTTATTTTCAATAGATTCTCTTATTTTATTAATTATAATATCTATCTTATTCTTAATACTATTTATAAATAGTAATTGATCAGATATAATCTTATTAATATAGATTTTTACTACAGTAAATACTGGAAAGTATTTTAACAAATCTATTTCAATATGTAGATCAAAACATTGTTCATCGTGATCTGAGTTAAGTTTAATTAGTTCTTTCAAATAGTCAAGATAAATATCTTCAGCATTTATTAAATATTTATCATATTGTAAAACTCTATATTCTATCTCGCAATTTATATTCGATTTTTCAATAGATAAATAAGTAAATTTATTTTCTAATCCATAAAAAAATTTATTCCCATCAAAATCTTTATTAATATAGGTTATATATACTTTATCTAAATACCTATAATAAAAACTTGTAAAAAAATATTTATATATACTTTCACCACCAGATATAAATATTTTATTACCTATTTTTTTACCTATTAAATTTCTAGCATATTCCATAGCTGAACCTATAGAATCAACAAAAAATAAATTATCATCGCATATATTATAATCTTCCTTTTTCTTCGATGTTATTACTATTTTAATACGATTATTAAATGAAAATAATTTATAAGTATTATAACCACATATAATAATATTCTTTCTGTCGTTACTATTTTGTTCAAATAAAGTTATTAAGTCAAAATATTCAATTGTTTCTTTATAATTCCATGGAATAGTATTATCATTACCTATAACTAAATTATTAGAATATGTGACTATTACATTTACATTCATATTAAATTGAATAACTATTTTTTTAACTAAATTCAATCGAAAAAAATAAAAAAAATGATTTTTTTTTTATCTTGTAATTTAATTTATTAATATTTATTATTCAATTTAGTAATCTATTAAATTAATTATGTCTAGTAAAATTACCATTTCTGCTTTTAAAAAGGGAGAAGAGTGTTTAGTTAATTCTCTCTCTGTTGAAGAAAAAGAATCAATTAACATATTTATTCAAAAAATAAATGGTTTTGAAAATTCTAATTTAGATGATAAGCATCCTTATGCTATATTTGATAACTTAGATGATGAAAATATTGGAAAAAAATTTATTATTAATGATTTAGAAGATTTGGAAATTTTATTAGAGAAATCTAAAAAATTAAATAAAAAATCAACTAAAAAATCAACTAAAAAAATAGATGATCAAATTAATGAAACTGCCAATTTAAAAATGGATAGTTCAGATGAGATTAAAAATGAAAATAATATTAATGATATATCTATATCAGGTAATACTGAAGTAGTTAATGATGATATCATTTTAAAAGAACCTGATACAGAGATTTCTAAAATTGTTACTACTCCAGTTCTTGAAAAAAAGAAAAAGGGTAAAAAATCTACTTCTAAGGAAGAGACTATTATTCCTTCTGTTGAACAACCAAAAGTTGAACAACCCATAGTTGAAGAAACTAAAGATGAACAACTTCCTGTTGAACAACATATAGTTGAACAACCCATAGTTGAACAACATATAGTTGAACAACCAGAAAGTGATAAATCTGAACCGACTGTTCCTAAAAAGAAAAAAGCTACTAAAAAAGCTATTTCAGATGACGGAAAAGAAAAATCAGAGACTGTTCCTAAAAAGAAGAGTACTAAAAAAATTGATACCACTGAATCAACAGATACTACTGAAGTAACTGTCAAAAAAGTTATCATTCGTAATTGTTCATTATGTAAGACCCCTGGTCATGATAAAAGAACATGCCCTAACAAAGCAATTTAAAAATCAAATATAAAAAACAAATATAAAAACTTAAATTTTATTCATTTCACTATAAAAAAATATGTGAAAATCTACCTAAAATTAAATTAATTAATATCTTTAATTAATTTAATATAATATAATTATAAATATATAATGAAAAAAGTTGCATTTCTTTTTCTAATACTAGATAACCCTAATTTTCCAAAAATCTGGGATAATTATTTTAGAGGTCATAAAGATAAATATTCTATTTATATACATCCTAAATATCCTTTAAAAACAACTTGGAAAAAAGATAGAATAATAGAATCATTAAAAGAGACTGGATGGGGATATATCGTAGAGGCATATATTGAATTATTAAAAGAAGCCTTTAAAGATCCAGATAATTATAAATTCGTTACAATATCAGAATCATGTTTACCTATTAAATCATTTAACGAATTTTATAATGATGCAATAAATGATGAAAGATCATGGATAAAATTTATGCCAATAAAGAATTATATAAATAGAAAGATGAGAATTAATTCTCAACCTAATATACCAAAAAATATACATTTTATAAAACATTATGCAAGATTTTGTTTAAATAGAGAACATGTACATGAATTATTATCAAATAAAAACAAATTAAAATTAGAATTTTTTTATAAAATGCATGTAGGAGATGAGTTTTTTTTATCAGTTTTATACCCTATAAAAAATGTTAAAAATTTTGCAGTTACATTTGATGATTGGGAATATGTAGAACAACAAAAAAGAAAAATCAAAGATGATAAAAGAAAATTATATGAAGAACAAGAGAAAAATAATGTAGATAAATCAAAAGAATTAAAAGAATTACAAAATAAATATAATGATATTGCTAAAAATCCTAAATTAATAACTGATATATATGAAGAATTAGATAAGATAAAAAATTGTTCTTCTTATTTTTATAGAAAATTTGCAAAGGATAGTAATCCGGATGGGATAAGGCCATGGAAGTGAGGAAGTGAGGAAACCAAGGTTTCCTACACATACCTTCCTTTAGTTAACTAAATTTATTAATAATAGATTTTTATACTGATAGATTTTTAATACTGACTATATTTATATATATCTAATTTTATTGATGAGAGGTTATATTTCTAAACCATAATATAGATGACCTGTTTTTAGATAACTATCAATATATAATTTGATAACTTCTTTAACAATTTCATCCTGAGCATGTGTTTCAGGAACAGTAATTTGTTTTACTGTTTTTAAATCAGCTCCATTTGTTTTTCTATATAGTCTTAACGATATCATAATATACGCCTGTGCCTTCTTAAATAAATCTTCAACAATATCATTTATTTTATCTTCTAAAGATATCCAGTTACCTTTTTCATTTCTATCTAAATAAATCTTACTTTTTTTATTTTTAATATCTTTCAAGTAAAATAAAACTGCTATTAAAGGTGTAACTATCATACCAGTCCTTCCATGACCACCTAAACAGTGTATCATAATCTTTTTATTATTGATATTTACATAATTAATAATATTATCGACTAATGATTTAACTAAACTAGCATCTCTAGTACCAAAATCAGGAATATTAAAACGAGAGAAAATCTCTTTTTTTTTATATTTACTATCTAATTTTTCAATACATTTTATATAATCTTCATCATACTCCCTTAATGATAAAAACATTGATACTCCACTTTTAATTATTTTTTCAATTTCATTACAATTATCCGGTTTTCTTCCAATCAGAATATTATTAGTTAGCCAATTAGAACTGTCAGTTGGACCTTTTTTAGATTTAAGTGATTTAATAACATATTTCTTGATATCATCGTTTTCAATTTTTAATGATTCAAATATTTCATCCATTATATTATTATTATCAGAAAAAATATTTATATGAATATATTATATAAATGATTAAAATAAATACTAAAAAAATCATAAATAATCTTAATAAAATAAATTTAAAAAATATGTTTTACACAAATTTTAAGTTATCTGAATATCTATCTAAATATATAAATTATTTAAAAAATATTGCAAATCTTAAAATAAATAAATCAGTAAATGTAGTTGATTTTAGAGAAATAGAATATATAAACGATATAAATAAAAATAAAAATAAAAATAAAGATTATATTTTATTAGGAAAAGGAGTATATGGATCTGTTTATAAGGTAGATGATAAAACATGTGTTAAAATTCAAATTATACCAATAGATAATAAATATGAAATTAATAGAATTTTTAATGAGATACAAATATCTAAAATATGTGGAAAAAAAAATATTAGTCCAAAGATAATTAAAAATAAGATAATATATAATAATTTTGATTCAAAATTATATTTTTATACTTATATGCAGTTGATTAATGGAGTGACATTATTAAATTATTTAAATAATACATTAAAAAATAAAAAATTAAACAATATGGAAGAAAAATTTATATTAAAATTATTCAATAAAAAAAGAAAAATATTACATAATTTAGGTTATATACACCAAGATTTACATCTTGGCAATATAATGTTAGAAATAAAAGATAAAAAAATAATAGATTTATATATTATTGATTATGGTTTAACAGAAGAATTAGATTATTTTAATACAATTAACAATGAATTAAAACATTTTAAAAAACATAATCAAATATATATTGTAGATTTTTTAATAAAAAAGAAATTAATAAAATTAGACATAAATGATAATATTTTAAATAAAATATTGAATATATACAATAATATTGATTATAAAAATAAAAATTTAGAAAGTATTAATTTAGATTTTTCTAAGAATATTTTTAATATTAAATTATTATATGAATCTGTATTTGATATAGTAAATGAAAATCTAGCTAAAAAAGTAAATAATGAAATAGTAAATAAAAAAAATACTAAAAAATTAAATAATGAAATAAAATATCAAGAGATAAATAATTTAAAATATATATATGAATCGTCCTATATAAAAAAAGAATATATACCAAATAATTTAGAATATTATTTTGTTTTTCCTGAGATAGCTGATAATATTGATAATATATATATTCTTGAAAAAAATAAAAAATTATACACGTTCTTTAATTACATAATAAAAGATATTGGAACTTTAGACGAATATTTAGACAAAAATATAGATTTATTAAAATATTTATCTAAAAATAAATTTATTGGTCTTAAATTTGAAGAATATAATATAAAAAAATATAATGATGTATATTTCATATGTATCTATTTTGAAGGAGTATTACAACCTGAAAAATTACTTTCAAACAAAGATATAAATTACAATATTAAAGAGAACGTACTTTTTATAGAAAATTATTATAAAAAATTAAATAAAAACTTATTTAAAATAAATTTAAATTTAGAATCAAATTACTATAATTATATAAAATTTAGCGTTAAAAATAATATAATTAAGCATATATATTTAATAGATATTAATATAATTCGATCAATAAATTACTTTATAAGAAATAAATTAGACACTAATTTTTTTGATAATGAAGACACTATAAAGAATGTTTTATTTATAAAAAAATTATTAGAAGATAAAATAATAATAATTAAATAATAATAATTAAAATTTAAATTTAGTTATTATACCAAAATGATCTGATAAATACCAGTCAATTCTATTTTTATCATTAATAATTAATGGATCTTTATTAAATATTATCTTAAATAATTTTTTTGAGATATCGAAAATAGATTGAGTTCCAAATAATCTAGATTCTATTGGTTTTAATATTTTTGAATTATATAAAATTCCATCATATCTATAATTTTTATGTAAACCTTTTATATTGTATCTCATTGTATTTATATATGTATTTTCGGTAGTGCCATCTTTTCCATCATTACCTGTTTCTATCCATGAATCTTTTAATTTATTTATTATTTTGGATCTTTCAGGAAATAATTTATTTTTATTAAGATCAAAATTAAAATCACCTGTATAAATTATATTTTTTGAATTATAATTTTTAGAAATAAATTCTTTTATTTCTTTCATTTGATCTTGTCTACAATGATGATATTTTAATCCAACTTTTTTATCTAATCCAGATGCTAATCCACCAGATTGTAAATGTAAATTAACAATTGTTAAATTATTAAATTCTGCAACAACTGTTGAAAATTCAATTTTATCAGATTTAAGAACAATATAATTACTTTTATTAACAGGTATTTTAGATAAAATTATTGACCAACAATTTGGTTCATTATCTTTATAGGATGAATCAGGTAAATCTATTTTATCAGATATCCATGGTTGATCAATAGATGATATATAATAATTATCTTTAATAAATTTTGTATTGCATAATTTGTTAATAATTTTTTTTGATATTTCTTGCAAACAAATTATTGTTAAATTTTCTTTTTTTAAGAGATTTATTATATATTTTAATCTTTTATCAATAAAAGATATTTTATCAAAATGTGCTGATCCCCATAAATTCCAAGTTGCTATAGTAAATTCTTTTAAATCGTAATCTGATGAATCATAACTATTTATCCATTTTTTTTTATTTTTATCATATATATAAAAGTTATTATCAATTATTTTTTTTATACCGCAGTCCATATTTGAATTATTTTGAGAATAACCAAATTTGTTTAATTTCATGTATAATTATACAAAATATTTTTTTTTTAATTTAAATTTTAGCGTTCAAAATATATATATTTATTTTTCAAGATATTTCTAAAATATATTAATTATAATTATATATATAATGTTTGATAATTTAAAATTATATTATTCTATAGATGATTTAATATTAAATTATGAGTTAGAAAATTTAGTTGAATATTATTCAAATAATTCAATAAATTATTATAAAACAGAATTATGGGGTGAAAATAATGTAAAATATGGAGATCTTATTTACCAATTAGAGATAAAATATGATAAAAATATAAATTATTACACATTTGGCAAAATTATTATTTTACTAAATAATAATATTTATATAGAAGGTATTTACAATAATAATGGTTGTGTAATAGATTATTTAACAGAAAAATATAATATTAATTCTAGCTTATGTACAGTAAATAATAATATAATAGATAAAATAATTAATATTAAGAATGAATATTATATAAATGATGATAACGTTCATGGAATTATTTCATTACAATCTATATAAAAAAATTGATATTTATAATTATAAGAGTTAGTTAATTCATAAAAATAATAATATTGATATTAAAGAATGGGATCATCCTCAAGTATTATTGAAAAGAAAATATATAAAATACAAAAATGTGGATGTATATATAGTTGTAATGAAAAATATAATATTGAATTACCTTTCTGCTGTCATGGATGTTTAGATTGTATAAGAAACTTAAAATCAAATGTCACAATAATAACTGTTTTTAATGAAGTAAAACAAAAATCTAATATAGAATTATTAATTAAAGATAATAATTGGATAACACAAGATCAAGCAATATTTTTTGCAAAAAATAATAATATTCAGATATGTGAATTCATTAAAAATAAAGATATATTAAAAATTTTTAATTTTACGTGTCTATAATTATTTTAATTATATTATTTTATAATTATTTAAAACACTCATTTTTATATTAATTTTCCATTAATATATATTTTCTTATCATAATTGCAATAAAAATCAAAACATTTTATTTCATTATCAGTTGAATAAGTTGGAATAATATTGTTGGTTGAAAAAGATAATATACCTATAATAATTTTAGTCTTTAATTTTTGAATATTATTTTTTATTCTATACTCATTTAATCCATTTCTTAATATATATTTCACTTCATTATCTAATCCTTCATGGTCATCTGAAATATAATCAAAACAATATTTACCATAATATGTCTTATAGTTATTTCCAACTTTATAAATAAAAGTAATAAATGGCATATATATTATATATTTATTTATATTTAAGTAATTTAGGCATTTGAATTGTAAAAATAAAAATATAATAAAGAGCTAAATATATATAAATTTTCCAAGATAATATGTTAATATAATATTAATTTAATGAGTTAATTTATATATAAAAAAAATGATTTATAATAAATCTTAACATATTTTATAATAATTCCAATATCTAAAATACACTTAAAAAATGGATAAACAAGCTATATCTACACTTTTATCTCTAAATTTTAAAAATGCTAATATTGATAGTTTAAATACTTTAAATATTATTTTTAATGAAAAAAATCTAAATTACATTATTGAACATGATTTAATTCGTGTACTAATTTCTTTAGAATATAACTATAGAATGCGTAATGAATGCTATTGTTTAATATATTTTAAATTATGTAATTTAACTGAATACATATCTCTTCATAATGCGAAAGGTATACATTTTTTCAATAAACTTATTGAAATTAGTAATAATGAAGAATCTTTATTAAAAAGTGATATAATTCATAAAATAGGTGAAAATAGATATATAATAATTATTCCTGATGAATTTTACTCAAATATTAATGAAAAATCAATTAAAAGATTATTTAGTTATTTAAGAGAAGGTGATTTTTACGAAACTTTTAAAGATGAAGTTGCAAAGCATAGAAAAAATATAATCTCATTAGTTGATACTTTTGGAGGTGTAGATGAAAACATTTTTTTAACATATGATTATTATGTTAAAAGAGATGTTAATTAAAGTAGAGAAACCAAGGTTTCCCTACGACCCATCCTTTGGTAAACAGAATGGTAAATATGGTTATAAATATTATTGTAAACAGATTTGTAAACAGATTTGTAAACAGTGTAAAAATATAGATAATCATATAGGTTTATCGTAAAATGTCTTATTTTACAAAAAAAAAAATTGATGGTTAAAATATTATAAATAAGTTACACATAATAAAATTAAATATATCCATATCTTATTACAGTAAAATATCATAAAATGAGTACTAAAGTTCAAGATTTTTTAAAACATATTAAAAATTTTAATGATTCTTTAAAATATATAAATGATCTAATAACTGACAGGAATTATATACTAGTATTTTCGTATTTTTATCCAGGGTGTAAAGCGGGTCATGGGGTAGGAGGAATTCTTTTTCATTTCGTTGAAGAGAATGAATATAAAACAAAAATTGACAATATTATTTTTTCTATATTAGAAAATGGAAATATATATTTTGAAGGTTTTTTAGAAAAAGGAATATATGTACACTACAATATATACAGCAATAGAGGTTATACCTGTTGTGATAACCATTCATGTTTTAAAAATTTTGTTTTTAGTGAAGATGAAAATCATCCTAAAGAGTTAACAGATTGCTATGATAATAACCGCGAACTTGATTGTAGTACACATATGGTTTCTTATGATCAAGCATTGCCAAAATGTATTTCATTGATGGCTATAGAGGAGGCGACATATATGGATTAAAAAAACAATGTAATTATGGTTTTACTAAAATAAATATTATAAAAATAGAAGATAAAGTTATTGATAAAGAATTATAAATATTCTTCAACAACAGATTGGTAAATATAAATGATATGTGTAAACGAAGAAAGTAAACAAGAGATGGAAAAATAAAATTTATAAAGTAGATGTGGATAATTCTTTCAGGTCGCGGGACTATCGTCCCTCTCGCATCAGAATTAAGCAGGTTTATCGTGAAATGTCCCATTTCACAAAAAGTTAAATAAAGAATGAGATTTCCAAACTCAATTTTTATTATTAGTAAAAATTGAGTTTAGAAAAGAAAGATATGTTTGGAAAGAAAAACGAATAAATGAGGTTGTATATATTTATACATCCTTTTTTAATATTTTTTGTGAATAATGTCATAAAAAAATTGAATTATTTTTTTAATGATAGGTTATTAATCATAATATATAATAATATTTCATTAATATATACAAAATAAAATGGAAAAGATATTATTGAATTTTCATCATGAAGATGCATTATTAGATAGTTCTGATGGACGTGTTAATTTATTTTCATTTAAATTAAAAAATATAAATGAAAATATATATGAATTAACACTTGAAACGAAGGCATCTTATGAATATATAACATTAATAACACCTAAAAATATTGATATACATATGTTACAACATGATATAACAATATTTTTAAGAAATTATTCTATTTTAAATAAAATAGATTTATTTTCTTATTTTTCAAATCATGATATTACTTTTAATTCAAAATTGTATAGTAAAGAAAAAGATAAATTATTAGAATATTCTAAAGAAGAGAATAAATCAGATACATTATTAGAATATTCTAATGAAAATGCTAAGTTATATTTAAAAAAAATAGATAATAATAAATATCAATTAATAATGGAAACAATGGCATCTTATCATTATTGTACAAGTGGATGTAATGGAAAATGTCGTTGTAAAGATAGAGATTGGGGAAATGATTGTTGGGATGGTTCTTTAATAACATATGAAGATATAGATGTATTAACAAATATATTTAATTTTTTAAAAAAAAATATTAATGAAATTTCTACCTTAAATAGAGCAGATTTATATTTTTGGTTTATATCTCATAATATAACCTTTTTATCAGAGTATTATTCTAATTTATGTGAAGAGATAGAATCTTATTTTGATACTAAAAAAGATATATTAACAGATGATTATTATGAATCATATAAAGAAAAATATATTAATAAATATAAAGATTCAGAAGACCAACAAAAAATATGGAATATATCAGCATTATCAAATAAAAATAATTTTAAATATAGTACTTTTATAGATAAGTATCAAACATATCAAAACTATAAAAATATTGATGAAGATGATATATTTAATGATAATCTATATGAAAATTTTAGTAAAATTATTAATATTTATTACATATATGAATATATTTCTTTTAATTTAGAATCAACCCTAGGTTAAATAGATTTCAATAAGATTTATAAAAAAATTTATAGTTAAATATTCATAATCTCATTTTTATTTTATAGTTATAAAACAAATTATAAAATGGAATCTAAATCTACTGAATTACCTATTAATCAAAAAAAACCATTATTTGAAATGTTTAACACTGAATATTTTGAAATAATTCAAACTTTAGAATTAAAATCTCCATAAGCCATTCCTTTACAACAAATTTTTTTTGAAAAAAATACTTGCGAGTATGGTACTTTAAAAACATTATGTGATATTTGTATATTTACATATTCATTAATGAATATATATAATACCGAAATACAATTAGTTCATATATAATTAAGTCAGATGATTTAATATGTTTTTCAATATTATCACAACCATTAAATTGATCTAATTCAGGGTAAAGAGATGATATATAATTTGTTACAAAAGTATGATGTATTTTTACATCAATTTTTTTTTATACATTTTGATACAATTACATCCATATGGAATTATATCATTAATTTTATGTTTATACTGCTCAAATATATTGATAGCAGATAAGTTAATATATTCCATTTTTGAAAGTAATATGGTTTTAATTGGAATAGATTGTAAATAAAATAATAATCAATTTTTATGTTTTGAATAATAATAATAGTTTGATTAAAGTAAAAAAAAATATAAAAATATTAAATAATTTTCGTCAGTAAAATTGATATATATATTAGTTAGGATAATTAAATATTAATTTATTTTTAAATCTGTATACATTATATATATGAAAACCATAGATTTAATTATTAGTTTAATTCATATTTTTATAACAGGACCACTTTTTATTTATATAGGATTAGTTATGCCAAAAAATATTTTATTTTATATACTATTATTCTTATTAGCAATTATAATTATTATTTCATTTATTTATAGATATATAAATAAACAATTATATGCATGGTTATATATTCATTTATTCTTATTTGTCACATTATTATTATATATATGTTATTTAAGATTTACTCAACAAAAAATTCCAAAATATTTATACTCTTTTTTAATAGCAATTGGAATAGCTGCAATTGGATATCATATAATAAAGATATATCGTAAATAGAAAAAATATGATATTTATAGATATATACACCGCTATTTAAAACCGTATAAAAGTGTATAAAGTAAATCTTTAAACAACTTTTCCATATTAATAATTTTGATTCAGTTACTAAATATAAAAATATATTATACTTTTCACTTTTATTATTAAAAAT
>Ga0214919_10000903_pt1 | contig 50235 bp, 50 predicted proteins | sample LL1503_MetaG_FD_177994 | JGI IMG/M metagenome (GOLD analysis project Ga0214919, IMG submission 177994) | Freshwater microbial communities from Lake Lanier, Atlanta, Georgia, United States - LL-1503 | ecosystem: Environmental > Aquatic > Freshwater > Lake | place: USA: Georgia | collected...
TAATGCATATCGTTAAAAAATATATAATACCCATATTGATTTTCTTTATTTGGAAAACAAGATAAGCCAAAATCTATTATACCTAATTGATATTTTGGCAAATCTTCATCACTTGAATTTTCATTAATATAGAAAAACACATTTCCACTATGTAAATCACAATGAATGACTGAATGATACAATATACCTAATATACCGAATTTATTTAATAAATATGCGAATTCTTCTTTAATAGACATATTTAAAGGTTCAATGTCTTTAAATGTGAGACCTCTTATATTTTCCATCACCAATAAATTTTCATATTTTTCGGTAATCTCTCTATAAACTTTTGGAAATCTATATTCTTTATTATTTTTATATTTATCAGTGAAAATTTCAATAGCATGTAGCTCTTTACTAAAATCCATTTGATTTAATATTATATCTTTATTGTTTAAAAGTAATTTAGTTATTTTGAGAGATTGTATATATGGTATCAAATTTAAAATATATGAAATATACAATAATTCATCAAATACAGCCACAAATCTCTCTAAAATATTATTTTTCAACATTTTTATGATTACTTTATTATTAGAAGCATCGCATCCGTCAAACACAAGACCTACTATTCCCGAATTTATTGGTTGTGAATTGTTTAATGTAATGGCAAACTCTTCTTCTAATTTATTTAATAAAGTATAATTGATTTCGCTAACATTATACGGAACATTATCGGTATATTTAATTAAGTAATCTATCTCATTAGCATATAATAAATCTTTATCTAAACATAGTGCCTGAAATATTTTGACATATACAACATTTTCTTTCTCTAATTTTTTAGATATTTTTTTTACTAATTCTAATCTATTAAGAGGAGATAATTGACACACATAATAATATAAAAAATTAGCACAATAAAACTTAATAGTTTCACTTATAAAAATATTGGATAATTTCGCAATACGAAAATAAATTTTAACAGTGTTAAGAGAGAACATTATTTATAATAACTTAAAATATATTATTAAGTTATTATTAACAATAATATATTTTTTATTTTATTTTATTTTAGTTATGAATTCTTTAATATTATAGAACATTTTTTTAAACATTAAGCCTATTAGATTTTCCATATAAATTGGTAAATCATCTACAATAGTGAGTTGGAAATCAACTGAAAATTTAATATTTATTAAATTATCAATATTTTCAATATTTATTAGTTGTAAATTGTTTTCAATATTTGATAAATATATTTGTGTTTTACCAAATTCAAAAATCATAGGTTCGTATTGTGATGTGTTTAAATTAATGGTTTTTAAATAAGATTGACTCAATTCTGGATTAACATATTTTAAATCTTTGTTATAAAAAATAACACTATTATTTGTATTATTGACTAATTTAGTAGTTCTAAATATCATATATTTTTGTTTAATACCTACTTCTTTAGTGATATGCTGTAGCAAAATACATATATCTGTTTCATTTAGTTCATTTAGTTCATTTAAATTATTTAAATCATTTAAAATATAAATTTTTTCAATTAAATCAGGATTTAATTTTTCAATTAATTCATAAATAGCAGTAGATAAAAGAGTATTTATATTTACTTTTTTTGGATCTACATTTTTCAAATCAAATTGTAAATTATATATTTTATCATTTGTTAATGGTATATTTATTTCATTTAATAGTATATCGCCTTTAGAGCAAATCAATTTTGGTTCTAAAACATTTTCTTTATACTCCATAATAATAAAATATTATAGTTATTACTTTATTATAGTTATTACTTTATAATATATTATAATAAAATATATTTTACCATGTATAACTATTAAACATATGATTGCGTATTTTTTGTAAATATTCTCCAAGTAAGCTATACTTTTGATTAGTTGTCAAATTTATTATTAGACTAATTCTCTCACCTTTTTCTTGTTGTTTTGATACTTTATGAAAAACTTTATCACCATTATATACAATCGCTTTCCCAAAATCTATTATTATTTTTTTCTCATTATTATTTTTATCTTTTATTGTAAGATAACTTGTATTATATTCATTTATGTATAATGGGATTAGCACCGTATATCTTTTTCCTAATGAAAAATTTGTATCAAAATGATAAGACATAAAATCATTTTCTTTGTAAAGCTGTATTGCGAAAGATAATGGTTCTATATTTGGATCAATAAAATACAACTCTTTCTCATTTATAATAGTTTTAATTTTACTTATAAAATCATTATTATAAAATGTTGTAATAAAGTTATTACAATAGTTTGAAATTTTAAAAAAATTTAAAACTTTACAACTCGCATTCTTAAAATTTAACGCAGGATTTTTAACGAAACCTTTTTCATCTATTAAATTTACCAAATATTTGGAATTAGTTAAAGAAACATCAAAATAACTTATATTGTCATTATATGTAAAATAATTCAGACAAGTATTATACATAATTAGTATATTTATTATTTTTTATAGTTTTATTTTATATTTTTATTTTTTATATTTTTATAGTTTGCAATATAAATTATTTTATATTTTATAATTTGGCAATATTATTTACTAATTTTCTAATAATTATAAATCCTAAAAGGTAATCAATTAAATCATTAGCGTTAAATTCTTTATTGTATATGGGCTCTTTCAATATTTTAAATTCTAAAAAATGCTGATATTTCTTCTCTCCACGTAAAGGAATCAAATGTGTATAATAATTAAAGAATTCTAACATTTTTGATTTTAAACTCAAACTGTAATATCTATTAACTCTTATTCTATTTAAACTATGTTTTTCATTTGTATAAAATAAATTTTCTTTCGCTCTATATTTATTATATTTCAGAAAATTATGTTGAATAAAATCTATATGGCTATATATTTTAGAATTTAATGTTTTGATAATTGAAACAAGAGAAATGATATATGCTGCGGTGCTTCCTGACGCAATATGCGTATTATATGTATCGTGCGTAGGTAATATACAATCACTATGTAGTTGTATAATTTCCCAATTGCTATCTAAAACTTGTATTTCGTATATGGTTTTATTTAATTTTTCATAAAAATCGCTTTTATTATATAACGGAAACGCATCATCTTCCATGATTAAAAAATAAGGATTATCGTATAAACAATTATTATAAATATGCTTACAACATAATATATGACTTAACGCACATCCTATAACCGATTTCGGTGTAAAATTTATAGCAAATTTTGATATATATTGCTTATATTCTGCTAATAAATGTTGATCTTTTAGGCCGTTGATTCCGCTAAATCTCTCAACTTTTAAACCAATTTCTTCTAAAAATGGTAATTGTTTTGTATAATTAGCTTTATAATCATCTAAATTAATTACGAAAGTTTTTAAGTTAGAATAATCCGAATTTATAGGATACATTTTTTAGTATTATTATTAGTATTATTATTATTATAGAAATAATAAATTTATATTCTAACCAACAATAACAATAATAATAATAAAAAAATAACAAATAACAAATAATACTAACATAATTTGAAATTAGATATCATATCTGATAATGATTGTATTTTTGGGATTACTGATTCTGGTATTTTCATAGGTTGTAATTTATTTTTTAACCATAAATGCGGTTTAGTCATTAGCGGGTCAATATTAAAATGTAGTTCAATTATTTTTACTCTACAATAATCACTACAGCATCTACAATCAAAACCAAAATATAAAGTAGAATTGCGTGGAATACGTTTTTCACATAAATCACATTTATATAACATAAATACAAAATCTATGTTATATAGTATAACTATAATATTATTTTACAAATGTTATAATATTATTGTATAATATTATTTTACAAATGTTTTCAAGTAATCATATATATAATGTTTTACAAAATAATATATAATACTATCATTATTTAAACACAAATTGTATTTATTATTTTTATAAGCTAATTTTTTTGAATAATCTGTGTTTTTTGAATAATCTAAATTATAACATGAAGTAGTTTTTTTTATTGTATTATTATTAGAAGATATAATAATATTATTAGATATAGTATTATTATCTAATTGTGAATATATTTTTTTCCATTTATAATGATCCATAAAATGAGGATCACGATTTGCTATTTCTTTTGTAACATTATGCCTACATAAATTGCTACAAAAATACATATCAAAAGCTTTATATACATCACTTTGTTCTAAAATATTATCATTACAATAACTACATAACATTATTATAATTATTATTATAATTATTATTACTATTATATAATAATTTATATTATATAATAATCAATTTTATATTGATTTATGTTTTATATTATTGCTATACCATGAACACTAGTTCTTATTACTCTTCTTGTTAGATTATTTATACCTGTTTTTAGCAATGCGTTGAAACCTGTATTTGATCTTCTATGTGACCTATTTCTTCTTGATGATAAAGGTTGTTTATATTTTTGTGTTGTTCTTTTTTTCTTCGGATATATTTTGTTTTTTGCTAATATAATTTCTATATTTTTTATATAGTCTAATAGCTCCTTATTAGTGTGCTTTTTGTTTTTAACATTATTTTGTAGTTTGTTATCCATTTTGGTATGTAATTCCATTAATTCTGGCATTTTTAAACCTTTTAAATATTCTTTACTGTAACGTTGGCTCATACTAGTCATACTAATCAGTTATATTATATTATTATATTTTTTATATTTTTTTAAATATCTAAACTAACAATATTTTTGTCACTTTTTTGCTTCCGTCTAGATTGTGTTGGTATTTTAGCATTAGTCAAATCTCTCAAATCTTCTACGCTAATTGTGCTTGATTCATTATTTTTCTTTTCATTTACATCAACTTGTTTTGTCTTTAGACCGCTTAATAATGAAGCGATATTTTGAGTAGGAGGCATAGACGGACCTTTCATTTCTGGACGTGTAATTCGTTGTTCATCATTATCTCTCTCTATTCCACGAGCAGACATAATGTCTGGTCTATTTCCAATATTTGGCCTATTTCCAATATTTGGCGTATTAGGCATATTAGGCATTCTTTGACTGCGATCAGGTAATTTAGATTCAATAGGTGGTGGCGGAGGGCCAGAATTTACATTTGGAGGCATAGAAGCTCCGAAGCCAGGATTAGAGCCTTTTCCTAATATTCCATTCATAAAACCACCGAATCCTGGATTAGATTGTCCCATTGTATTAACAGCCGCTTGTGTAAATTGTTTCATTAATTCGGGATTTTGACGCATAATATCATCCATACCAGGCATAGAAGATTTGAATAATGTATTAGACATGTGAACCATCATAGCGGATCCGCCTAATTGAAATAATAATTTAAGTTCAGGCGACATTTTCGCTTTTGATTTATATTTTTCGTGTAATTCTGCGAAAATCTCGTCATATTCATCAATATTTTCATTTATTTGCTCCCCCCAACCATCTATTTTAATATCAAAGGGGTCAAATTTATTATTTAAAAATTCTAAACCTGTAATACACGCCATCATCATTTTACCTTGAAATTTGATTGCGTTAGATTTTTCCTTTTCTTCTACAATTGTTTCATATTCTCCTATCATTTCATTTAAATCCGAATCCATATTATAACGCTTACTTAGCGATACACCTTTTTTCTCTAATTCGTCTAACTTTCGTAAATATTTGAATTTCTCTTTCATTTCTTCCTCTTTTGATAATTCAGGCTTTTGTGCCTTTTCTAGATTAATTGGCACATTATTAAATTTACCAAAGCCATCCCATGTTTTATTTTCGTTCATATTTGCTGTTGATTTTCCTAAATTGATTGAATCTTCTGGGTCATTATTTTTTATCACAGGTTTAACATTTGCTCCATTACTACCCTTAGAATCCCCGAATAGCCCTCCAAAAATAGATTTTTTGTTTCCTCCCGAATAGTTAATTTCTTTTTTTGTGGTGTCTGTATTTAATTTCATGTTATCATCAAAACGTAACGACTTATTAATATCTGTTAAATCATTTAATTCGTTTTCTAAATTAGTAATATCATCTATATTAATAGATGTTGATGATTTTTTATCATTTTTATTTTTTTCATTCATTAACAATTCAATACCACCTCCAAAATTAGAAGATGGTTTATTAGCCATAATCTCTTCTATTTCATTGTCCGAATCATTTATTTTAAAATCAGGAATTTTGAAACTATCAAAATTTAAAATTTCTGGGTCTATTTCTACAATATCCATTAAAACTATTATGATTAAAATAGAAGTTTAATATTTAAATACTCCGCAATCATATATTATTTAAATTAAATAATTAAATAATTAAATAATTTAATAATTTAATAATTTAATAATTTAATAATTATATTTTTGTTTAACGATAAAATAAATAATATATTCCTTGTAAGAAACAATCAGCTAAATCGTCTTTCTTTAAATGTTTCACAAAAAATTCTAGATCTGAAGACATATTTTTATTTTCTAATAATTGCTTGGTATAAAAAATGCCTAATTTTTTTCTTTCACTATATGTTATTTTGCTTTCTTTATTTTCTTTATTTTCTTTGCTTTCTTTATTTTCTTTGCTTTCTTTGCTTAGAAATGGTTTCAATTTATTTGTCGCAGATATAAATTGTATATTATGATTATTAGAATCAATAAAATATTGGGTAATCATCCCTTGTATCGTTTTCATTCTATTCGCAATTGGACTTATTTGATTTTCTATAATAATTTGGTCTATAGTTGAGAGATCAAATGTGCTAAATAATATGTTTAGCTCTTTTTTTAAGCTGATTCCTAAATCTATTAAATTTACATTATTTGCGTTTATTTTTTCAATTGCTAAAAAACAATTATTGCTTAAATGTTCTTCAAGCAATTTTATTATTGAGGCTTTACAAAAAGATTTGTCTATTTTTATTTGATATTCTTCACATAATGTGGAGAGATTCTTAATAGATTGCTTATGTAATGTTTTTATGTTACATAAACTAAAATTCGTTTTTTTTGTATGACTTTTACAATAAAAAATGTCATTTTTATGAAATTTCGCTTCTTTTTTACACGATTTTTCACAACAACCATTATATTTCTCTAATAAATTCAAAACATTCCATTTTATAATTTTGAAATCTTTATTAAAATCATTATTAGATTCTAAAATAGCATAAGCCAAATTTTTAATACCAATATCAATACTTAATATTTTCATATTTTTAAATTTAATATATAAATAATATTATAGTTATTATTTATATATAGTTGATATATATAGTTGATATTTTTTCTTTGATCACATTGCTAAATATTTATTTTCTTTTATGATGACGTCTAGATTTGTTATATTTTCTTCTGCGACGACCACAACATAATGTATCTGATGTATCTGATGTATCTGCTTTTTCTGATGCTGCTTTTGATTTTGCTGCTTTTGATGCTGCTTTTGATTTTGCTTTTGATTTTGCTTTTGATGTTGCTGCGTTTTTAAGGACAATTTTTGTATTTGTAATATCTTTCTTAATTTGTGCGTATATTATATTTAATGTCTTACATTTTTCAATGTCTTTTGATTTATTACATTTTTTAATCTCTTTTTTTATATCGTCGTGTCCTAATTGTAATGCATTAAGAATAACGGTTAATTCGTCTATTATTTGATGAACATCCTCTCCATTCCCTCCCCTCATTTTTCTATAAGTCTGTTTTCTTTTCTTATTTATTGACTTAGTATAAGTCTTTTGTTTTTTTCTTAAAGTTCGTCGACGAGCCATTTATATAATAACAAAATATGTTTTATACAAAATAATTATAAATTTAATGTAAGGATCCTAAACACATTGAATATGCTATTCTAAATAAATAATAAAATGCAATACTACTTATAAACGATGATAGAGAGAACATCAATGAGTATTGTCCGTTCTTTTTAAATAACGACATTACAAATCCTAATACGGCAAATAACGCAAAAGCTAAATAGATAAATCCTAAATAATAAAATAACATACAATGATCACGATTAAGCGGAGCCATCAAATTCTTCAAAACGTCCATTTTATAATAATAAAATATTATAATTATTATAAAAAAGTAAAGATTACTAAATAATTATTACTAAATCACTTATTCTCACTTATTACATATTTTGTAACATGTTTTTGCGAATCTAATCGTTGTCTTGATAAATATAAATCTTTTAAATCGCTAGTATCTGTTAAATCACTAGATGATAGTGTTGAATCAAAAATATACGGAGTTTTATTATTATTTTTAAAATAAGTCTGTGTATAATACGGACTTTCTCCGCATGAATTTAGTTGATTGTTTTTTATTATAGCATCCGCATTAACTTGTAAATATTTTCTATAATCACTATTCGTTTTTATATTGTTATTTTCTTTTAAAACTTTATCATTAAAAACAGAAGAATGATAATCACTAAATAATCTGGAATCATCCATTAATGGAGGATAATTAAAATGAATATTATGGGAACCATTGCTCATTGTAATAATATAATATTATGTATTATTATTATATTTTTATCAATAATAATAATATTTTATTTTATTTATTTTATTTATTTTATTTATTATTTTGCAACATTTTTATTAAATCGGATTTTTTCATTTTTTGTGCCGATTCATTATCTACAATATTTTTTGTAACAACTAATGATTTTAGATCCTCTACTTTCATTTTTGAAAAACTTTTTTTGCTACCAACATTTGGTTCATTTGGTTCATCCAAATTTTCTAAAATTATTATTTTTGAACCATTAGTTAGATCCATTTTAAATGAATCTAATGAAATAGGTAAATTTTTCATAAAGCTTTCCTCGTCACTATTCAATAGAATAGGTTTATCTAAATCTGTTAATTCTTCTAGATTAGTTAAATTAGTTAAATCTTCTAAATTAGTTAAATCAGTCAAATCTTCTACTAATTTATTTTCGGAAATAGTGATTCCATTATTTTCAGACTCATTATCATCAGACTCATCACTAGACTCATTTGCTGTATCATGTTTTTCATCAGAACAAGATTCATTATTCGATTCATTATCCGTATCGTTATCCGATTCATTATCAGAACAAGATTCATTATCCGATTCATTATCCGATTCATTATCAGAAACAGCTATTTTTTCTTCTAAATTTATTTTTTTTGTTTCAGTTACATCGTTTTTTGTTTCGTCTAAAGATGATTTATGTAATATGCTTAAGTTTTGCATTTGAACGTTATAATTTAAAATAAAGTTATGTAATATTTTGCCATGTTCTATTACACTTTTCTCTAATAAATTTAATCTTCTATAACAATATAACATTATTCCTCCGCTAATTAATAATATTAATCCAAGAGTTAATAATAATCCTGAATCTAGAAATTTAAATAAAAATGACATTTATATTATTGTTTAATTATATTATTTTAAGTATTGTTTAACGAATTATAATTTATAATTAATATTCTAATTTCATTTTTATAATTAATATTTTAATTTTTCATATTATTTGTAATCATTTTAATTCTTCATATTTGTAATAATACTTTCAGGATAATCTAAATCTTTCAATACTTTTAATGCTCCTTTTACTTTTGAAATGCCTTTCTTGATTTTATAAGTATATTCAAAATCATTAGCTTTAGAATTTACTTTCATATAAAAATTATTATTTTGTTTATCTAATTTCCTACATAGCTTATTATAATGTGTTGTCAATACATAATCCATATTAGAAAGTTTATTTAAATACGTTAAATAGCCATAAGCACTGCTAATTGCTTCTTCTGGATTTGTTCCACTGTATAATTCATCAAATACACAAAAGTGATTCTTATTTGGATTATTCTCAATAATTTCTAAAATATTTTTACATTGTCTGGCTTCCGCTTGATACAAGCTGTCACGCCCTCCTGTATCTGGGATATTAATGTAACAATGAATATAATCATATATTTTTACGGACGCATCATTGAAAAATCCGCATCCTATTTGCTGACATAAAATAATATTAAATAATGTTGATTTTAATAAGGTAGTTTTACCTGACGCATTTGGTCCTGTAATAATTAAATTCTTATCTAATTTATATGTATTTTTAACTATTTTGTATTTTAAATCATTTTTTTCATTACTATTTTCATTAGTAATGGTATTTAAATTAGCAAAATAAGCTTTGTCAAAAGACGTAGGTTTATCTTTGTTAAAACTACAATAATTCAAAACTTTATTATTAATAAATTTTTGTAGCGTTTCAATATTTTTTAAATATCCGTTGAAACCGAATGAAAAATATAAACTTTTGATAAAATCGTCATTTTTATTTAAGCAATAAAAGCACTTCATTAATTGTCCTAATTCTATTAATTTATTGATACTTAAAGTGTAAGGACTAATTTTTTTCAATTCATTTAAATACGATTTAAAAATGGTTATATTTTTATAAATTTCGGCATTAAATAATTTATGATTGACTAAATGTTGCGAATAATTCAAAAAGTTATTATACTTATCTAATGTTAAAGATACATAAGATTTTATATTAAATAGCGTTTCATGTATGAATTTAATGTTTGTAAAATATTTTATGCAGCCAGTAAAATTTAAATACATTTGAAAAATGTAAAATCCAAAACTGAAAAGAAGATAAAGTTTATTAGTAAAATTCGTCTCGCTAAATGAAGTAAAAAATTGTCCTATAATATGATTTGAAAATACGGTTTTCAAATGCTCAAAATATAGGGCAAATGTTATATTGTGCCCTTGTAATTTAATTATGAAAAATGGTAATAATAAAAATAATATAGGAATCAATAATGAAATCACAGGACTTGAGAGATTATACATACTCAATCCTTGTAGAAAAATACTATTATTGTTGAATTTACTTAATAAAGGTATATCTAAATATTGATAATTATTAATGAAACCATGATCATATATAACAGATTCACATTTATTATAAATAGCATCATCTTTAACATTACATAAATCTTTAACAAATTCTACTTTTTTGATAGGCTTATAATTTTTTAATAGCTCTTGACTTTCCAATAAGAAGTCTTCATTATTTGTATAATAATTAGACCATCTATTTATGATGTTTTTTTCAAAAATGTTTTTAGGATCAAAAACATGATAATATAAATTATTAGAGCTATTTTCTCCTGTTGTTAATTCTTTTTCTTCTTCTATTAAATTTGAATTTGACCCATCATTAGTGATTGCTAATTTGGTTTTTTTTAATTCTAAATCATTTACAATATTATTATTTAATAAATATACACACGAATTATCTAAATGTTCTATTGGTAATTTAAAACAATTCACATACTTTTCTTTAGTATTATAATCAGTCTTTTCATACAAATTCATTATTACACTAATTAAATCCATCCTATTTTATTTATATAGATAATTACTTTATAAATAATAATATAACGAAAATAATTAAAAGAATAACAATACAAGTTATTATTGGTAGTAAATTGTATGATATTTTATGATATTCCATTTATAAATAATTATTATAAAACAGTTCAACATGAAAAATTAGATATAACTGTATTAAATTTATTAACAGAAATATTAAATACAATAAATAATGATTCATCGTTAAATGGCGAACAAGAAACCGATAATAAATTCAAGAAAAAATATAAATATAAAAATTATAATAATAATAGCAATAATAGCAATAATAGCAATAATAATAATAATAATAATAATAATAATAATAATAATAATAATAATAATAATGCTAAAGATTATTCCAATTTAGCAAATAAAAATTACAAAAATCATTTTATTTATATGAATACTAAAAAAAAGCCAACAATTGATAAAAATAAACTAGACACTCTTAAAAGTAGTATAAAAACGATATTAAACAAATTATCGCCATCCAATTATGTTAAATTGGAAAATGAATTATTAATAGTATATAGTGATATACTTGAATCAATTAACGAAGAAAATATGGATGATATATATTCTATTGACAATTATATTATAGAATACATATTATATAATAATATATCTTATAGCTCCATATATGTTGATATATTATTTTCAATAATTAATATTTATTACAATAAAAATTACAAATTAGAAAATATATACATTTATAATTCATTTAAAGAAACATTTGAAGAATTTTTAAATTTTGAGAAGTATATTAAATCTAGTTCTAGTGGAGATGAATTTATGGTAAATAAAAACAATGACAAATATAAATGTTTTAGCATTTTTGTAATAAATTTTTATAAGAAAATTTCTAATAATGAATTGGAAAAAATGTATAATTATGTGAGTAAATTATTTATAAATAGTTTTATAATTCAAGAATTCATTTTGTTAATGAATACATTTTTCATTAATAATTTAATAATAGAAAAAAATACAGTTTATTGTGAAAATATTTTGGAGTTTTTAATAGTTATTTATAATGACTTGTTTAAAGAAATAAGATTCATAAAAAAAATAGATTCCAATTTAAAAATACATGATTCTATTATAACAATATTATCCAATACTAATAAACAACCAAGTTTTACAAATAAAATTAAATTTAAACTGATGGATGTAGAGGACAAATATAAAAAATATATATTATAAAATATAATAATAAATATAAATTATATATTATAATAGTTTAAAAATACATTATAAAAATAAATAGTTTAAAAATACATTATAAAAATAAATAGTATATATAATGATTTCATCAAGCATTGATAGCAAAGTGGAATATAATGTTACAAACAGTATTGATAAAATGGATTTAGATCATGAAGCTTTTGTTTATAATGCGAAAATATATAATAAACATATTAAATTTGTTTTAGGCACACCTAAATACGATTATTTAAGTAATAATATTTTATATTTTAGTATTTATTTAGCAAATAATGGATCTGTAGTATCAAAAATTGGAATTTATGAAACTAATAATACCGATTATGTATCTTTATTAGACGCAAATGGCGATGTAGATTTAAATAAAATGGCTGAACCAATTATATTTGCTTTTGCTAAACCATTAATTATGAATAATTATAAATTAATTGATAAATTTGAAACAATGTCTAATGCTTCATCTAATCCATCGTCTAATGCTTCATCAGACAATGAAGATTCTGATAATGAGGATTCATATAATGAAGATTCTAATAATGAAGATACAGATAATGAATCATCTAAAAGTGCTAGTATGAATTATGATTTATTGGCGTTAGCTAGTCAAACGAAAGAAGAGAGTATGCATGAAATTAGTCACTATGAAGAAGAACCAGCACATAAGTGGATAAATAAATATTTGAGAAGTAGTAAATATGATATATTAGACAATGAAGGATTAGGCGATTGTTTTTTCGCAGTTTTACGTGATGCTTTAAAAACCGTTAAAATAGAAACATCTGTTAAGGCCATTCGTGAAAAATTGGCAAATGAGGTAGATGAAGGCGTATTAGCAACATATAAAGAATTTTTTGGATTATATTATGGCGGTATGAAAAAATCGCAAACACAGTTAAAAGAATATAAAAAAAGACATCTTGTATTAAAAAAAATGATTGGCGGAACAAATGATGGACCCGATAAATTAAAGATGATTGCTGATGCCAAAAGTAATTTTAGTAGTTTATCTTCTGTGAGTAGCGAATCTAAAGAATTGGAAGATTTAACGAAAGAGTTTGACTTTATGAAGGATATAGAAACGGTTGATGATCTTAAAAAAGTGATAAAAGAAGTTGGTGGAAAATATTGGGCTGATAATTGGGCGGTTGTTACTTTAGAAAGATTATATAATGTAAAATTCATAGTTTTGTCTCAAACGCATTTCCTAGAAGGCGAAAAGGAATTCGTGTTACAGTGTCTGGAGGCTGATAAAAAATTACAGGAAAAAGGCATTTTTGAGCCCAGTTATTATATAATGACCGACTATATTAAAGGTATTCATTACAAATTAATTACGTATGATAAAAATGTGAAGCGTGGTGCTTTTAAATTTAGCGAATTACCATATATCATTAAGGAATTAGTTTTGGAAAAATGTATGGAAAAAGATGCTGGGCTATTTGTTTTAATACCTGATTTTAAAACATTTGCGAATAAAAACGGTATACAACCTGTTGTTAAAACTAGCAAATACGATGCTTTGGTAAAAAGTGTGAAGGAATATGATGATTCTATTGTTATTCAAATATATAATAGATCAAAACATGAAAAAGTGGGCGAAGGGAGTGGTGAATCTATTAAACCTGAATTGAAAACTGGGAAAAATGTGTTGGAATTAAATAATAAGAAAAAATATCCAGATTGGCGCAAAAAATTAGACAATGATTTTCTAGTAACAAATTTGAAAATTGAAGGTCAAAGTTGGGCAAGTGTGAAACATTTTATGTTGGGTTCTCGGTTTAGAGGCATGGCCGATTTATATGGTAAATTTATGAAAGACGGAATAAGTAAGGACGGAATAAGCAAACACGAAATAAGTATTGACGAAGCACAAAAATTATACACTTCACATATACATAAAAAATCTGTATTAGCTGTTATTCCAAATGAGGAAGAATTTAAGAAAATTGAATCAAGCTTATTGGAAAAAGCATTATATTCCAAATTTACACAAAACGATGATTTAAGAGAAATTTTACTATTAACGGGCGAAGCAGTAATCAATACTTTTAAGCAAGGGAAAGGAGCGAGTTTAGCAGTTGAACTGATGAAAGTTAGGAAATTGATTACTAAATAATATTTAAAACATTTATTTAAACATCTTTAAAACATTTACAATAATAATTATATAAAAATTACAATTATTATTATAAATAATTATATATAATGGGGACTAAAAAAATAAGTAGATATATAAAAAAAAATAGAAGCTATAAACAAAGAGGAGGAGGAGACGGATTAGAAGCTATTTTTATACAAGGCATTATATCAACAATAGACAACGCAACCCACCTAGCACAAATAATATACGGATATACAGCATCAGAGAAGAATGCTAAAAAAGCTGCTGACAAAGCTGCTGAAACAGCTTCTAAAATAAACGGTAAAACTTTACAAGATATAGCAGAAGCAGGAGCACAAGCAACCGCAAATGTTATGAAAACAACAAGCAAATACAACTATATAATATCTTACACGCATAAACATATATTCACAGACACAGACACAAAAAAATTTTCTAATTTTTTGACATCTTCAAAAAAAAAAGCAAAACAAGCAGCAGAAAAGAAAGTAAAAGAAGAACTAAAAAAACTAAACAAAAACAAAGAAAATTTATCATACGATGAAGCTGTAAGACTAGTAACAGAAGCTGCAACATCAGGAGCAGAAGCAGGATCAGAAATAACAAAAAAAACATTCACATACACACATACAATGGAAGTAGAAGCAACAGCAGGACCAAAAACCGTTTCAACTCATGGAAGTGAAGGACAACAAGGACAACAACCACAGCAACAAGGACCACCACAAGGACCACCACAACAAGGACCACCACAAGGACCACCACAACAAGGACCACCACAAGGACCACCACAACAAGGACCACCACAAGGACCACAAGGACAAGGACCACCACAAGGACCACAAGAACAACCACAACAAATACGAACAAAAGATACTTATATTAATGAACTATTATTGGAAACCGATAAGAACGAGGGATCTAAAGTAATAAAATTCTACAATAAATATTATAAATATCTTGTTAGAAACGAAAATTATACTGGAGTAAATTCATTAGTAACTAATGATGGTTTTTTAAAAATATTAACACAACCTGATGAAATGGTAGGTGGAAGTTTTTTAAAAAAGTTACCTTTTGTCAATAGATCCATAAATACAGGATCTGCTTTAGATTACAGAGGAAGTTTTGATAGAACAATAGGTAGTGGTTATGCACCAACACAACATATAAAATCTAAAAAACTATTTTTAAAAATTTTTTTAAGGAAATCTACATATGAATTATATGCTGTTTTTATGAATGCTGGAATTAGAGAAAATCTCATAGACGATTTCTTAAAAAAATACTTTTCAAATTTTTTTGTGTGGATGTTAAATAAAAATTTACCTTCGTTATTTAATTATTCACAATTCTATATATATATAGCCGACAATTTAAATGATGTTTTAAGCAAAAAATTTCCAACTACTACCACTACTACCACTAATGATAATCCTACAGTTAATGAAAACAACTCACTATTATTTAATTCACTAAATAGAAAAATTTTAAATTATATAATTTATTGCTATAGGGATATAAAAAGTATAGAAAATGCTATAAGAGGGAAAGAAACAAGTAAAATACAAGAAACAGTAAATGCTTTATTACTTAGAAGATATGACAAACAAGTAGAAAAGAAAGAAACAAATAGTGCAGAAGAAGAAAATGAATCATTAAAATTCGCTTTAACACAAATTTTTGGTGTAGAAACGTCTCTAGACGCTAGAAAAAAAATAAAAGAAATTGATTCAATAATAGATTTAATGACTATTGAAACTTTTCAAGCTAAATTTGAAGAAATAACTACAAAATTAAAAAATGTAACACTTAATAAAGATACAATTACATATAAATTACCACAAAATATTTTAGAAAAATTAGCAGAAGCAACTAAAGTAGCTAATGAAAAAGAAGAAGCAACAATACCAGCACCATCACCAACACCACCACCACCACCTTCATCATCACCACCAACACCACCACCACCACCTTCATCATCACCACCTACACCACCACCATCATCATCACCACCAACACCACCACCACCACCTTCATCATCACCACCAACACCACCACCACCACCTTCATCATCACCACCTTCATCATCACCACCTTCATCATCACCACCACCATCATCACCACCACCACCAACATCACCAACACAATAGGGAGATCAGTCTACAGAAGCTAAAATAACAGGATCAGACGGTATGTATGAATAATTTGATTTCAAAAAACACTCTCATTGAAAATATTATATTATAGTATTATAGGATGAAAACTTTAAAGAAAACTTTAAAGAAAACTTTAAAGAAAACTTTAAAGAAATTTAAAAAAACCAAAAAAATTAGTCAAACTCTCAATAACACTTCAAAAAAAATGCGTAATTTTTATAAATCAATACATAATAAATCAATACATAATAAATTAAATTTATTAAAGATAAATAAAAATAGTGGTCTAAGTAAATTTTTAGAATATATGTATCTACAATTTTTGGAAAAGCAAAAATTAATAAATACAATAAATATAGAAAAATCACGAATATTTGAAAATAATAGTGATTTAATAAATACAAAATTAACATCTATTATTAACGCACATTTTAGTTCGTCAATATATATTGATACAACTATTTTGACTTATATTAAAAATAATTTAAACAATTGTAAAATAGTTACTTATGAAAATATAATAAGCGAACAAAAGTTCGTATTTGATTTTATTATTTATGACAAAATTAATATCAAAAATTTGGATACTATTGTGAAAAATATGTTACTATTTTTACAAGTATTAATCAAAATATCAAATAACGAAACGAAAAATTCAAACATTTGTTGTAAAAACGGACTACATCTAACTATTTTCTTAACACCCTTTCAAAAAAAATTGGATTTGGATGCTAGTGAAATATTGGGAACAAAAAATGTGAATAGTGGATTTACTTATCCTTGTGTAAGCACAGGCCAAATTCTTATATATAGAAAAGAAGAATTTTTCAAAGTATTTATTCACGAATCTATACATGCTTATGGGGTAGATAAAGCTTTACAAAATGATTTAAATAGCAATAACAATTATATAAAATTAATAAATTTGTTTGCCATAAGCAATAAAGATTATTTTGGAATAAATGAATCTCTAACAGAATTTTGGGCTTTCTTCAGTCATCTATGTTTGTATAGTTTTTTTAATTCGTCCAATTTAAATACTTTCCTTACTAATTTTGAGAGATTCTATTTAATAGAGGTTAAACATTCGCTATATCAAATATCAAAAATATTAAACTATAATGGTTTAACATATAATGAGTTAATAAGTAATTCTTTAATTAAATTCAGCGAAACATCACATATTTTTAGTTATTATATACTTAAATTATTATTGGTAATAAATCACGAACAGCTATTTACATCGTTTATTGATTTAACTGATATAAAATTGAATAAAGACAATATAAATAAATTTTTCAATTATTTACATGATTATGCATTAGACCCAAAGTTTATAAAAATGATTGGTATAATTAGCGAAACATATAAAAATGATTTACATAAATTAAGGAGAAAAAATATGAACCATTTATTAACTAATTTAAAAATGATGACTTTAGATTACGAATTATAATATATTATAAAAATATAAAAATAAAAATATAAAAATAAAACTATTTATAATATATATATATATATATGAATACCATTGATGCTATAAATAAAACTTATGGTAAGATAAAAAGAGAAGAAAAGAAAGAAGAAAAAGAAAAGAAAACAGAAACAAATTTTATAATGAATAAAAATAATATATTGGAATATTATTTTAATTTACCTATTAAAAACAAGAAAGCATATATCAAGATAGTAGATGAAGATTTAATAGTTCCACGTTTCAAAGATTATAATAATTTGTTATTAAACAATTATAGTGTGACACAATTAAAACTAATATCCAAATATTATAAATTAGCTACAAGTGGTAATAAAGATTATTTAAAAAAACGTATATACAATTATTTATATTTTACATATAATATTATAAATATTCAAAAAATGGTGCGAACTTACATATTCAAAAAATATATAACATTACATGGCGAAGCTTTCTTTAAACGATCATTATGTTGTAATGATATAGATTTTTGTACGCTGGATGATTTAAATAAAATTCCATATAATCAATTTATAAGCATTAAAGATACAAATAACCATATATATGGTTATGACATATTGTCATTATACAATTTATTTATGAAAGTAAAAAATTGTAGCAATACTAGCAATAGCAATACTAGCAATAATATACATAGCATTATTAATAGCAATAGCAATTTAACAAACGTCCAAAATCCTTTTACTAATATATTTTTTTCATATACTATACTAATACAATTATTAGAATATATCAGATTAAGCAATTTATTGAAAATAAGTGTAAATTTAAATTATGAAGAATTGGCTAATCTCTCTATAGCTAAACAGCTAGAGATGAAAATTTTAACATTATTTCAAAGAATGGATAGTTTAGGAAACTATACAAATATTAAATGGTTTAACGATTTAGATAAATATGGCTTAATTTTATTTATAAGAGAATTAGCAGATATATGGAATTATAGAGCAAGTTTATCTCAAGAAATAAAGAGAGAAATAGTTCCACCTTTAGGCAATCCTTTTTACAATGGAGAGATTACTATTATCAATTTAACACAATATAATTTTATTCAAATTAGAAAATACTGTATTTTAATTATTGATTTAATGGTTAATACAGGAATTAATGAAAATTCATGTTCTTTAGGTAGTTATTACGTATTATGTGCCTTAACATTAGTATCTCGTGAAGCAGCAGAAGCTTTGCCTTGGTTATACGAGGCTGTAAATTATCAATGAATTTATAAAAATTTTTTATGAAATTAAATTTTTATAACTTTTAATAAATTAATAAATAAATAAATTAAATAAATTAAATTAATAAATAAATAAATAAATAAATAAATTAAATAAACTATTCGTTTATTTTCACCCTTTTAAGCATTTTAAAAATATAAAAATATATTAAATATATTTATTAATAAAACAACTTAAAAGAATAAATCTATAATTTATTATAAAAAAATGACCTCGTCCAAGAAAAAGCCCGATCAAACAACTGAAACAGCAAAAACTGAAGTTATACCAGAGCCAACAAAAAAAACGAAACCAGTTAAAACTGTTGCAAATGTAACAGCTACAAATGTGAATACAGTAGAAGCAACTACACCCGTAGTTACAGAAAAGAAAGAGACAAAAAAGAAGACGCCAAAGGTTTTAGCAAAGGTTGAAACTGTAGTAGCAGTAGCACCAGAAGTTGAAAATGTAGTAGTTGTAAGTGATGCTGCTGATTTATCTATCACGTCTGGTTTTTCGGAGTTCATTTCCAAATTCCAAAGTATGCTAAGCCAATTTAATTCATTAAAGACTGAACTACGTAGCTTAGAGAAAGCAACTGTCAAGCAGCTTAAAATCGCCCAAAAACTAACAAACAAGAAACGCCGTAAGGGAACTCGTGCTCCAAGTGGTTTTGTTAGACCATCGTTAATTAGCGACGAACTTGCTAAATTCTTAGGCAAACCATCAGGAACAGAAATGGCACGGACAGATGTTACACGTGAAATTAACAAATACATTCGTGCCAACAATTTACAAGACAAGGAAAATGGTCGCAAGATCAACCCAGATCAACAACTAACTCAACTACTAAAGATTGAGGATTCCATTGATCTAACATATTTCAATCTTCAAAAATATATGGGACCACATTTCCCAAAGGTAGTGAAAGCTGAAACAGTTACTGCTCCTGTAATGTAAATAAACTATTATTTAATTTTATTTTTATTTTTAATTATAATTATTGCATAAAAAATAATTATAATTTATTATCCAGATAATCAATACAAAAATTTTTAATTTTTAAAAAAAAATAATAAATAAAATAAATAATAAAAAAAATTGATTTAAAAAAATAACAATAAGATTAGTATTATTATATAATAAACTATGGCAGCTATCGTATCTGGAATCGCATTCAATGTTTCAAATGATTATGTTTATACTAAACCGAAGGTAAATGCTAACGGCGGTAAGACAGTTGGTATCCTTAATAAGCAAAATATGAAAACGCTATACATTAGCACCCCACTTATGCTTACTTGGGGTGTAAATGAATATACAGATGAAAAATCTGGTAAAAAAACGTATGATATGGCACTTCAATTTCCAAGCGAAGAATATAATAGCCCAGAATGCGTGGCGTTTCTAAAAAATATGCAAGAAATGGAAACACGTATTAAAACAGATGCTATTACCAATTCTAAAGAATGGTTAAATAAATCTAAGATGGGTGCTGAAGCAGTGGATGCTTTATGGACGAATATGTTAAAATATCCAAAAGATAAAGCAACTGAAGAAGCTGATTATTCACGGCCACCAACTTTAAAGCTTAAAATCCCTTGCTGGGAAGGTGAGTTCAAAAATGTAGAATTATATAATGATTCTAAGACACTTGTATTTCCTAACGATGAAAATACAGCAATTAATGAATTTATTATTAAAGGTTCAAATGTTGCTACTATTATTCAGTGTGGTGGTATATGGGTTGCGAATGGTAAGTTTGGAATCACATGGAAGCTTTTTCAAGCAGTAGTAAAACCACGCACTACTCTAAGTGGCAAATGTCATATTATTCTATCTGATAAAGATAAAGAAAAAATGGCGGCTACAAAAGACGACGAAGAAGAAATTATTAAACCCACCACTTGTGTTACAGAGGTTGAAGATAGTGATGATGAAGAAATTGTTAAAAAAGTGGAAGATGAAGTAAAGGAAGATATCCAAGCAAAACAGGTCGCAGTTGAAGATGCCCCTAAGAAAAAGCGTATTGTCAAGAAAAAGCAAGACGAATAAGCAATAAATAAAAGCAATAAGAAAAAGACTTAAAAAAAACTAAAAATAAGATTTTGAAATATATATATTTTCATAATATATATATTTTTTTTTCAATCATTATTTAATTATATTTAATTATATTTAATTATATTTATTTATGTTAAATATATATGAAAAATTATATCACTTTTAATGCTATTGTCTAAAATATTGATTGTATTTACTTTTGGTAATCCTTTATTTTTGATTGTATAAATTTGATATTTTGAAAATGTTAATTTATTAATGTTTATAGTATAAATGTGATTTTCTATTGAAACGGTAATACTACTATTATTAGTTTTAACAAATTCTATTAAATTGTCAAATGTATTATAATATTTATAATGAATAGTATTATCAACATCAATTTGTATATGTTCTTCTAAAAAAGGATCAATTTTTATAATATTATTTTCAAACTTGAGTTCGCTATGCCATAAAGGAATATATAGTAAATCATTGCTTATATCTAATTTATAAACATCATTATTTAATAGATTATTTATAGTTGGACTCAATATATAAATATTGTAATTAGATAGTTTTTCTTGTAATATTTTTTTAATAATATTTATTACATTATTTGATAGTAAAGGAACAGCATTATCATTATCATTATCATTATCATTATCATTATCATTATCATTATCATTATCATTATCATTATCATTATCATTATCATTATCATTATCATTATATTCAGTTTTGTATTTTAATAAAAATAAATATAAATCTTCTATAATAGTTATTGAAAAGTTGTCAAGTAAATTTAGTAAAATAGTTCGTATATGATACAAATTATCTAGATCAATATCTAAATTTTTATCTGTATCAGTATTTGTATCATTCTTTGTATAATATTTTATTATGAAATTAACAAAATTCATAAGTAATATTTTATAATCAATAGTATCATTTCTATCATTATTATTAGAATTATCATAATCACTATTAAATAATAATTCTTTCAAAAAATTATATGCGTTTGCTATTTCTTGAAATAATAAGGTTGAATCCTTTAAATCAATATTTTTATCAGGATGATATATTAACGATTGTATATGATAATGTTTTTTTAATTCATTATAACTAATTTTATTTATAGTATCAACAGTGTAATTTTTAATATTTAAAATTTGAATAGCATCACTTATTTTCATTTATTAACTCTATTAAATATAATGTAAAACTTTCTAAATGAAAAATAGGACGATAATTATTATTATAATTTTTTAAAAAAATTAAACTATTAAAAATTAAATCACTTATTTTAGTATTAGAAATTAAGTTTCTTGTTATTAAAGATTTTATTATATAAAAAAAACATTCATGACAGTTCAAATGATATATCAATATGTCATATAATAAAGTGCGGATATTTTTAATATTATAATCATTGCTAGTAATTAATTCAATATAATTATCACAAATGGATTTGTTATGTTGTATAAAGTTTAAATTGTTTGAAATATCTAAATAACTAAATATATTGGGATTATTCACTTTATAACAAATATTTTCTAAATTATTATATAAATCATTGCCAAAGTTTTCTTTAACTACATTTTTAAAAAAATGTTTATTAGTTTTATTACATAACGCATTTATAGTTTTTTTATTTAATTTTGAAAAATATAAAATTTTGCTAATGTTTATTATTTTAGATGGTATAAAACTTATACATTCTGTAATGATGATATATTTAATGTTTATAGATGAATATAGTTCTTTTTGCATATAATTATATAATAAATCCAATAAATCATAATTTATTTTATCAAAATTGCGAAACACAATATATCCTAATTTATTAGACGATGAAGCAATAGAATTATAAATAATATTATATATTTCATTCCATAGAGATTTACTGTTATATATGAAGTTTTCTATATCAATTTCATAATGTATATCGCTTATTTTAATATAAAATTCTGTTTTTGGTAAATTAATATGTAATTTTTTTTCATATTTCAAATTGCTTGGACTAAAATGCTGTAAAAGTTTCAAAGCATTCTTATATTTATAGGAACATGGCGGCCCGTAAAAAATATAATTAGAAAAATTATTTGTTAAACTATTTTCTAATTTATTATCAATTATTTGTAATAATTCTTTATTAAATTTGTATTCACTATTTTCATTTATAATTTCATTATAGTTTTTTTTAAATAATATCATAATTAAGATAATTAAGATAATTAAGATAATAAAGTTAATTTTATATCTTTATTATCTTTATCATTTATAAAATAAAAAAATCATAAGTTATAAAATAGAAAATCATTATATATTTTTAAAACTAATTAAAACTATTGTTGCTAGTTTTACTAATATGATTTGCGAAAATATTGAAAATGTTGATTATAATAATATTATTATAAATGATCCTATCAAAAATAGTGTATTACAATATAATTATTTTTATAAATTGTTGTATTCTACAGATATAGTAGTTTTAAGTAGTGTATTTATTATATTTGAATTAAATAATATTGTAATGGAAAACGATAAAGTAACATTTAATAAAAATACTAATAATACTGAAGTTTTTAATAAATTAATTGCTTTAGAAGAATATATATTGAATTTAATAAATGAATCAAAAACCAAATTATATAAATTTAAAGAATTATACGAACATCAATATTTTAAATTTTCTGTAAGCGATGACGTAGAAAGATTCAATGATTATAACAATATAAAATTATTAGAAGTAAAAAATAATACTAAAAAATTTATATTAAAAATATCGGGCATTTGGGAATCTAAAGACAACATTGGTCTAACATTTAAAATTATTATTGCTGATAAATGTATAAGTTTTACGTAATAAGTTTTACGTAATAAGTTTTACTTAGCAATCAATTGCTTACAAATAAGTTTTACTTAGCAATTTCATCAGTTGAAAAAAATGCTAAACTAATATGAATCATTAATACAAATATAAAATTTACGAGAGATAGTATATATGTTGCGTTTTTTGATATTTCTCTAGAACCATCATCTGATAAATATGAAAATAAATATTTACTAATTAAAATTATTTGAAATATTATTAAAATGGATGACATAAATGAATATGTATGATAATCAGGTGTAACTTTATTAGTATTTATTCTTGTAAAATAAACAAAGTTTAAATAAATTATATATACTATTACTACTAATGTTAAAAATATCGGAGTTATATTACTAAATAAAGCCATTATATCCAACGATGGCGATTTATCCAACGATGACGGTTCAAATAAGTTTTTTGAAAAATATATTCCAATAAATAGCATAATACTTAATGCGATTACGGTTAATCCATAACCCCAAATGGTGGATGAGGCGGGTCCTATATTTCCTAATTTAGAATAATTTTCTTGGAAAAATAATTTTATAATAATTCCAGCACACGCCAAAACTACAATATTTAACAGGTCTAAATTATTATTATGTGATAAACCAAACCCAAAAATCCCTTCTTTATTAATAACAGATTGAACAGCTGATGGCATAGTAATTAATATATATAAATATTATTACGATATAAATTTATTAATTAATTTATTTATTTATTTAAATTTTATAATAAATACAATAATATTTTATATAATATAATATAAAATATTATGAATCATCATCATCCATTAGTACAACAAAGTCATAATTTTGTTTTAGACAGAAAAATATTATTTGTTGATAGCAATGATCGCGATATACAGCGTTGGCCTAATTCGTGTGAATTTGAAATAAATTGTCCCCAAATTTATAATAATGTTGAATCAATACATATATTAAATATTGTATTGCCTAGTTTTTACTTTAATATTAGCGAACGATTACAAACAAATAAAATGATGATAGATTTTTCAGGTATTATACAACCAATTACAATTGATGATGGATATTATACTTCAGGACAAATACAAATTGCTTTACAAACAAAATTAAATACATTAGATGTTCCTAATAAAGAGTTTATAGTTAAGTATAATGACGTAAATCGCAAATTTTATGTAGGACATAAAAAAAAACAATTCAAATTTTTATTTGATAAAAACGTATCTTATACAAGATGTGACCAAATGGATAGTTATAAGATAGATGTTTATGCTCAACACAGCAATTGGGGTTTAGGTTTTTTATTAGGTTTTGATAAAAAAACTTACATTTCAACTAGAGATTATACAATTAAAAGTTTCGACCATGAAAATACAGACTGGATAGCTAATACTAGTTATGTTATATCTTCTACAACAGCCCATAGTTTAGAAAACAATCAATTTTTATATGTTGAACTTGAAAAATATAATAAATGCGATGAAATCAAACCCTTTCTATATTATAATTATAACAATCTTAATTCTGGTATAGTAAATTCTGCTTTTGCCAAAATTCCAGTTATGCCATCATCAAATAATATGACTTTAGTAGATGACGGTTATTTAGAAAATGTTAGTTATTATCAACCACCTATTGATAAACTAACTAAACTTAAATTTAAATTTAGATACCATAATGGTATGTTGGTTGATTTTCAAAATTATAATGTGTCATTTACATTAGAAATTAATCAAATACGTAATGAAATGAATAGTTATGATGTTAGAAAACCTACTAAACTTTGATTATTATAGCATATTTCACATAATGGAATATATTCGCTATTTCCAATTAATATTTGCGAATCATTATTAACAATACGATAACTGAATTGTGATGCATTTTCGCATTTAGCACACTGTCCTGTCATTTTATGTATTGTTGTAGCATAAGGAATCAAATTCATCATTGTTCCAAATTTTTCTCGCTTATAATCCAAATCTAGACCGCATAAAATGACATTTTTCTTTAAAACTTGATTCAAATATAGAACCCAATTATCAATAGATTCAAAAAACTGGGCTTCATTTATAAAAATATGGTCTGCATCTAAAATTAGTTGTTTTTCCAAATTGTAAAATTCTTCAATATTTGTAATACTATAGCAATCAATATTTAATCCGTCGTGTGATACAATTTTATTTTCTATATACCGTTTATCTAACGCATAATTAATAGCAATACATTTTTCTTTTTCTTTTTCTTTTTCTTTTTCTTTTTCTTTTTCTTTTGACATTAGATTTTCATAAATTTCAATTAATTTTGTAGTTTTACCCGAAAACATAGGGCCATAAATTAATGTGATACTCATAATACTATTTTTATAACTTATTATATAACTTATTTTATAAATTCTTTTTATATTTTATATTTTTATCAATTTTTATATATTTAATGTATAATGGGTGATTCAAAATTAGCAAAGAAATTAGGGCTAATAGATATATTTTTATGGTCGTTGAGTTATATTGTAGGTTCAGGAATATTTATTCTTATTAGCACAACAAGTAAATATGTTAAAAATTATTCGTGGGTAGCATTCTTATTTGCTGGTTTATTTTCTGTATTAAATATAATTAGCTATATTGAATTGAATTCCGTTTTTAAATCAAATAAATGTGAATATGATTATGTGGGAGCAACATTTGGGAAAGAGATAGGTTTTATTGTTGCTATTACATTAGTATTTATTTATATATTAACAAATACGACGGTAGCTTTAGCGATGGGTGATTGTATAAAACATATGTTCGGATTAAATAAATATATGGTCGCTGTGTTAATTATTATTCTATTTACGATTATAAATATAATAGGCGTGAAACAGTCGTCAAATCTTAATTCTGTAAGTATAAGTATAATTGTTACTGGTCTAATAATTTTTATTGTGGGAGGATTATATTATCTTGCTACAAATAAAAGCATCAATAATTCAAATGCGACCAATTTTTCTACAATCACTAATTTTGATGGTTTAAAAAATATATTTTATACGGGCTTCCTTGCGATGTTTGCTTATAGTGGCTTTGAAACAACGGTTAAATTAACGGAAGAGTCAATAAATCCAACTAAAGATATACCAATAGCTTTATTTGGATCATTATTTGTATCTATTATTTTATATACATTGATTGCTTATATATTAACGAATATTAAGCATCATAAATATATTTCAAAAAGCGTGTTGCCTATTACTGATGTAGCGAAAATGATATTCAATAGTAAATTTGGGAGTATGTTTTCTTTGCTTGCATTATTATCAATAATGAATACGATTTTAATTGGAATATTAGGTGGTTCACGCTTATTACATAGTATTAGTTCTGAGTATGAGTTTATGAATTATCTTACATATGTGAATGATAAAACTAAAACGCCGATTATTGCTATATTGATAATAAGTATTATATCGTTAATTTTATTGTTTATAAAAAATGTGGAAAAAGCAGTTACTTATACAAATTTCTTGTTTTTCTTAGTTATATTAATGGTTAATATATCTTTATTTTTTATGCATTTTAAACCCGAATACAAAGCCAAATTCAATACTTGTATTGTGAAAGATATTAATAAATATTTTCCTATTATACCTTTATTGGCTATTATACTAAATGTTGTTATATTAAGTATATCGGCATTTTACCGAACAGACTAAATAATTAAATAATATATTTTATTATTTTATTATTTTATTATTTTCTGTTTCTAAATACTTTATATTTTCTAAAAACATATGGTTTTAGAAAAGTATAAGAAGTATAAGCAGTATAAGCCACACAACATAATATAAATACCTTCATAATTATACTGTAAATTTTGGAAAAATTACAATAAAACGTATCGTCTTTTGAGTCGCAATAATTTACTCCAAATACACCATATCTATTAAAAAAACTTTCTTTTGCCATAACATATATTTATATTATATAAATATAAGCTATTATACCTTTATTATTTTCTTTTTCTAAATATTCCAGATTTTTTAAAAACATAGGTTTTTAGAAAAGTATAAACAAAAAAACATATCAAACATAATGTTAATACCATCATAATCATACTGAAAATTTTGGAAAATTTACAATAAAACGAATCGTCTTTTGAATCGCAATTGATTACTCCAAATACACCAGTATGTAAACCTAATGCTGGTGCTAAGCCTGAACCAGAAGAAGAACCTTTCCCTTTTGCCATTTAATATATATTATTATATTATAAAAATAATATAAATATATTTTTATAAAGTTATAATTTAGTAATATTATTTATAAAAATTTTTAAATATAGTTGTAATATATAAAATAATGGTTCAAAGAAAATTTACACGGAGAAGACAAAAAGGAGGATGGTGGTGGCCGTTTGGGCCATCAGCAGCAGACAAAGCACAAGGAGCACAAGGAGCACAAGGAGCACAAGGAGCACCGCCAGGACAACAACAAGCACCAGGAGCACCGCCAGGACAACCACAAGCAGTAGCAACACAAGAAAAAGCACCACCAACAACAACAACATCAGGCGGTAGAAAATCAAGAAAAATAAGACATAGAAAATCAAAAAAAGGTAAAAGAAGATATAAACGCTAAATAATATAATTAAAACATCGTTTTCACATTTCTATATATTATTGTTGTAAGCATAAATAATAATCCACCCCAAATACTATCCATAACTACTAGTAATGGAGACCAATCTTTTAGAATTGCGTAATTAGTGGTTTCATATACGCCATATATTACAAATCCTAGTAAAAATGCGTCCAAAGGTTCAGCCCTTTTTCTTATAATAAAATAATACAAGCCAAAAATTAACAATATATAGCATCCTATTAAAGACTCAATTCTGGTTTTTAATTCCGTTTTTTGTATTCTATATATGATAGGCAGTGTTATATCTTTGAATGAAAATAAATAAATCGCATCTAATGCTAAAAAAATTACCGCTATAATTATTAAATTTTTCAACATTTATATAATAATTATAGAAAATAAATAATACATTTTTCAAACATATTTATATATGTAAAAATATGTCTTTAAGTATATTTTTATATATATATAGTCAACTGGCTTATAAAAATTCGTCTTTTAGCCCTTCTAAGAAATCATCTTTATTATCATATTCTAGACGCATATTCACTAATTTTGCTGGAGAGATAATATAATCTGTTAATAAATTTTCTATATTTTCTGGGATAGAATCTTTATAAAAATGATTATACATTTCTTTAATAATATCCACACTAGCGTTTTTCATTTCTAATGTTAAATCAATACGACCAGGTCTAATTAGTGCTTGGTCTAATGAATCGTAATCATTTGATGTGATAATCAAAATGCGACCAGGCGTCTCTCGCAATCCATCAATTATGTTTAGAATAAATGAGAGAGTTATTTTGTCATCTTCTTTCTTTGAAAAATCTATCAACATACTTTCGTTATGCTCGTCATCTACTTTTTTAGCTATTTTATTCAATAATTTATTTTGAGCGTTTAATACCTTTTCTAAATCTTTTTTGTCTTTTGAGTCTTTATTGTCCGATACAAGTTCTGAATCGGAACTACTATCTTCAAGAATATTCTTTGTCTCATTCTTTGCCCCTTTCTTTGCCTCATTCTTTGATAGATCTCTCTTTTTAACAATATCACTCATACAATCTATGTCTTCAAAAACGATTATTTTATCATCAAACCCTATTTCTTGAACATTATTTCGTGAATAATAACGCTCAAAGAAATATTCGCTAAATTCTCTCTGTGTTTTAATCTTATTTAATGGAATTACAATAATATGTCTATTTAGTTTATTGGCAATACACTTTATAACACTCGTTTTTCCTGTTCCAGGTGGTCCGTGTAATCCTATACCCAAAGTATATGGATGTCCCTCATATTCATAATATTCTTTATTATTTATGAAAAAATCAAGTTTATTTATTAGATGTGTCTTGTTATCAAAAAATAAATTGTTGAAATTCCGTGTGCTTTTGAATTCACACTCTTCCCATATATTTTTTGTTTCTTTATCATCGTTATTCAAATTACCAATTAGTGTATAAATATATTTTTTATTTTTCCTTGACATTTCAAGTGATTTTCGGTGCTCGTATTCTATATTATCTAAAAAATCTGTGATTTTCTTGAGAGAATATACATAACTGTATAATTCCACTTTTATATTTTCCATTTCAAATTGTTTTTTTTCATCGCCACGTTCTGAAGTTGTAGATACTACGCAAAATATATTATCAGTAATCTTAAAATGGCGTGTCTGGTCTACAATATAAATATATTGAATAGTATCCTTTTTTCCATTTGTAGAATCTTCATAATCATCGTATATATGTGAGCTGTTTGTTATTTCTTTTAATGAATATATACTTGGATTATCTAAACTATTTTTAGAAATATAATACCAAAATGCGTTAAATCTATTACTAAATAAGTTATCAGTTTTAGTTATAAAGCTACTGACTTTCAAACATCGTTTGCCTTCTAAAACAATAGTGTTCTTTTTTGGAAAAACATATATGAGCTTATCCAAAACATACATTATATTTTTCTCAAATTTCTCATAACAATTATCATTATTCATTATAAAGGTTAATAGTGTAATAAAAAATAATATTCCCATTTTTTCATAATAGCCTGTCGCATTCATCATATACATCATCTTAAATGTGTCAATTAAACTAGAAATATGTTGCATGTTATAGCAATAAAATTCTAATTAACTAGGAACATTATATTTTTAAATTATATTTTTAAATCTTATTTTTTAAATCATTAATAAATCATTATAAAATATCTAGTTTATATATATATTTTATAATGAATAGGAAAAGTTTTTTTTACAATAAAAGTATTAAATATTTTATAATTGTTATACTTTCAATCATATCTATTTTATTTATTTGTAATAAATATACTATATTAGAGACATTTGGCAATTCAGATACTTTAGACAGTTTAGATAAATTAGATACTTTAGACAATTATAAAAATAATCTGGATTTTGATATTAAAGATTCTTTAATATTGAAAAAAGGAGAACGTGGATTATTTGCTACGAAAAATTATGAAATTAATGATATTATTGAAATTTGCCCAACACTTAAAATGAATAGTAGTGAAGTTGCCGAATCAAATATATTAAATCATCATTTTTTTTAAAGCAAATAACTCAAATAATCAGAATAATAGTTTAGTTTCACTTGGATATTGTAGTCTAATAAATCATTCACAAGAAAAACAAAATTGTTCTTGGAAAGTATCAAAAGACGACAATACCATAATTATGTATGCTAAAAAACCCATAAAAAAAGGCGAAGAGTTATATAGTAATTATGGAGAGGGTTATTGGAAAGGAAAACAACAAACATAAGACAAACTTAATTAAAATATTATATAAAATATTATATAAAATATTATATAAAATATTATATAAAATATTATATAAAACATAATCATATACCATATTTTTCTTTTATCCATAATTTTAAAAATTCAATAGAGCAATTTTTATAATCATCATTAAAGCCGTTCAATTTCAAAAATTGCGGTTTTCGCATACTTTCTGTTTTGTAAAATATATAATCACCAAATTTGCCTTTTCTAATTGTCAAATCATTTGAAATCTTACGCACAAAAGTATTTGCTTCAGGGTCGGTATTTTCTAATATACTTATTGCGTCGCTAATCTTGATTTCTTTAAAAGGCACATTTATTTTCAATGTTTTGAGAGATTTGCGTAATTCGCCATATTCTAAATAATACCCAAATTTTCCGTTTTTTAAATATACTTCTTTCTCCTTATAAAGACCCAATAATTTTGTGGTTTCTTCTTTGATTTCCATAATTTCGTCTAATTTATATTCGCCATTTTTGAGTTTTTCAATGTCTAAATCTTTTTTGACGCCATAAAATCCAACGTCTCCATCTTCTTTAGTATATTTAATTATTGGTCCGTTTTTACCTATTAAATAGGTATGTTTTTCATCTATTTTAATTTTTAGCTTATCTACATTATTAGACGACTCATTACTTAAATTGTTGCTATTTATTAAATTTTTAATAAAACAATTACACTGTTCGCATAGTTCGTAATATTTTTTATTGCCTTTTGCGATGTTATCCAATTCATCTTCCATAGATTTTGTATAGTCATAATCAAATAAACTATTGAAATATTTTATTAAAAATTCAATGACAAATAACCCGATTTGTGTTATCACCAATTTATTTTTCTCATTTCCAAATTCTTTCTCTCCTTTTTCTTCAACTATGTTAGTGTCGTCTTCCAATAAACTATAATCAATAATTTGAAGCTTTCTACCTTCTACATTTTGCTTATTTACATAATTTCGTTCTTGGATTTTTTCTATTAATGATGAAAATGTTGATGGGCGACCGATTCCTTTTTGTTCTAATAGTTGAACTAGACGTGCTTCAGTATAATGTGATTTTAAATCTTTCAGTGTTTGCTTACAAGTGATTTTTTTATAATCTATAGTGCCTTCTTTCAACGTTTTTAAATAATTATAATACTTTTCTTCTTCTACACCGCAAACAGCTTTCCATCCAAGAAATATATTTTCTTCAGCACTATATTTATAAGTTGCTTCATGTGGAGCACTAATATTTACAACTAATTGTTTGAAAACTGAGGGAGCCATCATACTTTCCAAACTATTAGTCCATATTAGTTTATATAATTTTCTGTGTTTTGCTGTAAATACATCTTCGTCATCGGGAATTGACTCTAATTCTATATTTGTAGGGCGTATTGCTTCATGAGCGTCTTGCGTTACGTTAGCTTCATTACAATTCCGCTTGTGGTCGGGACAATTATTTTCTCCATTCTTTTCTCCATTCTTTTCCTTAGGTTTTTTCTTTGAAACTTTTTTTAGATCTTCACAATTCCGCTTGTTTTCGGGACAATCTTTAAAATCTTTGTTTTGAGCTAATTTATCAATATCTACATTTATATATTCGGGTTTATATTTTTCGCTTATGTAAGCTTTGCTTTTTTCAATAAATTCTTCACTATATACTTTACTATCTGTTCTCATATATGTAATATAACCACCTTCATATAATTTCTGTGCTAAGGCCATCGTATCTTTAGGGGAACAATGCATAACATTATTTGCCGCTTGTTGTAGTCCTGATGTGGTAAATGGTTGCGGGGGATTTTTTATTGTTTCACGCTCTCCAACTTTTGATAAAGTATGTGTATAAGTTTTGCTTAATTCTAGAAATTCTTTCATTGATTCATGATTAATATGATTTTTATTTAGTGAAAATTGAATATTTTTACCAGTAAAATATCCATTACTATTGAAACTCAATTTACCAGGCGATTCTTGGATTTCTTTGTAATTATCATACACTAAACGCAAAGCAGGAGTTTGACAACGCCCAGCACTTAATGCGTTTTTCGTATTTGATACAATATGTTTCCATAGTAAGGGTGTAATAGTAAAACCCACAATTAAATCTAAAATTTGGCGACCTTGTTGGGCGTAAACCAAATCTAAATTTATCGTTTTCGGATTTGCTATTGCGTTCTTTATTGCCCGTTCAGTAATTTCGTGGAAAATGATGCGTTTAGTATTTTCAACGTCTAATTTGAAGACTTGTGCTATATGCCAAGCAATTGCTTCGCCTTCACGGTCATCGTCTGTAGCCAAGACAATTTCTTTTGCTCCAGCTATTGCCTTACGCATTTTCACAATTTGTGCTTGTTTTGTATCAATAATATTAAAGCTTGGTTTATAATTATTTTCAAAATCTATTTGATTTAAATTTGAGAGATGAGTAATATGTCCATATGAACCGATGACTTTATAACCAGCACCCAAAAATTTCTCTATTTTGTCGCATTTGGCAGGTGATTCAACTATTACTAAAATATAACTCATTTTAATATATTTTGTTTTATAGTTTGTTTTGTTTTATATTTTATATTTTATTTTGTTTTGTTTTATAAATAATTTAATATCAATTTATTAAATTATTTATATTTATTATTTCAATAATTTTTTATTTTTCTTGATTTGTGTTTTCTTCTTTTACTATGTTTTCTTCTTTTACTATGTTTTCTTCTTTTACTATATTTTCTTCTTTTACTATGTTTTCCTCCTTTTAGGATTGATGGTGCATGTTTTAGATCGCCTTTAGGTCGCATAAAATACATTGAGCTAGTAGACGGATATGTATTATTTTTTGAGCTAGTAGTCGTAGGTGTAGTATACGATTTTCTATATCGTTCTTTTTCTTTTTTCTCTTTAATATTTTGTTCTTTTTCACGCTCTTCTGTATCCATTGCATCCTGTTGTTTTCTTTTACTTCTTATTTCTTCTGGTGTTTCTTCTTCTTTAATAGTTGTTTCTGAAGAAGGAGTATTTCCCATTGTATATATGAAAATATTATATTTAAAATTGTAAAAATAATATTATTAAATCACAAAAATTTCTAAATTAGTTTTATGTTCTTCCTTTTTTTATATGATTTTCTTAGTCTTTTTACTTTTTTAAAACTATGTTTTTGCTTTCTCTTATATGATTTTCTTATTGTTTTACTATGTTTTCGTCCACCATCTATATCTTGATATTCAAAAGCACGAGAAGGATATAAAAGCGTGTCATTTTTTCTAAGATATCTTGGTATGATATTAATACTTACTTTTCTTGATGTTCCATTACTAACTGTTCTACTTTTTGGTTCAAAGGATGATTCTGGTTGTTTAAGCATCCTCATATTATTTCTCATATTTTCAAGGGAAATTTTTATATCTCTAGGTGAATCTATATATTTATCCTTAATATTTTCATTATTAAGTCTTTGTGACTCTGTAATTGGGTTAAGCCATTTTTTAATATTAGACATATAAGGCTTAAGTGGCGCTATCTCTATCTCTCTCTCTCTCTCTCTCTCTCTCTCTCTCTCTCTCTCTCTCTCTCTCTCTCTCTCTAATTCATCCTCGTATTCTTTTTGAATTTCGTCTAACTCGTCATTAGAATAATATGGCATTATATATATACTACTAAATATAATTTTATTCAACCTAAATATTGTTTTAATGTAACAATTATATTTTTATTTAATTTGCGGCCACTTGCTAATTTTACATTTTCTAGTTTCGCATTATTTTCATCTTTAAATGAATCCAATAAATTTCCCATATTTTGAAATTCTTGAGATAATGCTAAAGCAGATACACTACTAATACCAGGTATCTGCATTAGCATAAGTTGAAAAATATTATCACTATTTATATGTGATTTTTTACTCGTTTTAACAGTATTAAGATAACTTTCCTCATTTATACATTCACTTTTCTCACTTTTCTCACTAATATCATTATAAAAGCCTGGCTTATCTTCTTTTAATAATTTATTAGCAATTGCGAATAATAAATCACCCGTTTCCACTTGATTTAGCACATTAATAACCGAAAATCCTTTATAATAATTGAGAGAAAATAATGTAGAATATAATGTGTTCCTAAACGCCGCTTTTTTATAATTAATAATTGCTCCTTCTAATAAATAAATTATGTTATGATTATGTAGTGGATATTCGTTTAAGCGAAAGGATTGTTCTTTATAACGTCCGTCTTTAATAGATGATTCTAAATCGGTCAGAGATTTACGCTCAATTATCAATAATGGTTTATCGTTTATTTCATCATAAAAAACGAAATCTCCTATATCTAAATTTTTCTGGATTAATACGATTTTTGATTCTTCATTTAGCGAAGTTAAATATTGTATTAATGATTTCGGCTCTCGTAAATCTATTATTAACTGCATAATTATTTATTTATAATTCAAAGTTATTATTATAATGTATTTATATGGTTTATAAATATATTATTTGAATTTTTAAGAAAAATATTTAACCTAAAATACTTCTATTACGAACGGGATCATATCGAATGAAAGTTCCTTGTGGGCCTAAAAATTGGAGACATTTTCTGCCATCGGCGCACGATCTTCCTAAGCCACAACCCTTTTCAATATCCTTAGTATTTAACGAAGCTCCAGTATTCCAATTTAAGCCGTTAGCAGCAGCACGATCGTATTTATAGCCGTGTATTCCTGTTATATTTGGTCTTACACCTACTGTGGAATTTAGACCAGGCATATTACCAAACTGACAAGTGTTGTTTGTATATAAGTTACTACCTAATTTACTGATTTTTTTTCCAGGCATCTTTTTTATAATAATATAATATATTATATTTTTCTAAAAAAAATTAAATATTTTATAATTAATAATATTAAAAATAAAAATTGTCTTTAAAATAATAATTTAAAGCTTTTTTATTAATATAATTAATATAATTAATATGGATAATCAATCAAATATTACTAAAGAAGCAAGTTTTAGTAAAGATATTAATACAGACGACGAATCAGATAGCGAATCATCTTTAACAGCAATTAATAACATCAAATTAGACAATGATTTTATTAATAATGAAGAGCTAATTTTTAATCCTTATAATTCTAATAATAAAGAAATTACTATTGGAAACGTCCAAGAATTATTATCAACCTATGGAATTTTTGCTAAACCTTTCAATATAGAATTATACAAAAGAGCATTTATTCATAAATCTTATACTAAACGCCCTAAATTAGAGAATGCTATGTCTAATATTATTATTGCCGATAACCCCGAAAATTGCCTACCTCTAAAAACCAAGTCAAACGAGCGTCTAGAATTTATAGGCGACGGCGTTTTAGAATGTATTACTAAATATTATTTATATAAACGTTTTCCTAAAGCAGATGAAGGATTTATGACAGAGAAAAAAATAGCATTAGTTAAGAACGAGCATATTGGAAAATTAGCACTTGAAATGGGGCTCAATAAATATTATATTATTTCACGTCATGCAGAAGAAAAAAAAATCCGTAATAATTTGAAAAAATTAGGATGCTTATTTGAAGCATTTATTGGAGCAATCTTCCTAGATTTCAATCGTATGCCTATTAATGATGAATATGGCTGGTTTGCAAATGTATTCAACTGTGGTCCTGGACTACAAATGGCGCAAATTTTCATAGAAAATGTATTTGAGAAGCATGTAGATTGGACTAATTTAATCAATAATGATGATAATTATAAAAATAAGTTACAAGTAATTATTCAAAAAGAATTCAAAATAACTCCTGATTATGTTGAATTAAGAATTCCTAAACTTGACGACGAAGAAGAAAATGATAAATTATATGTGATGGGTGTATATATTTGTTTCGGCCAAAATATTCATAATGCCAAAATAAGTAATGCATTAACTTTTGATAAATTAGGCTCATTTAAAGCGATTCATGAGTTGCTAGAAAAACAGGATAAATTATTAGTATTTCTCACAAAAGCGGAACATAAAATAAAGAAAAAAGCAGAACAATTTGCGTGTGACCAAGCTATTAAATTATTTGAAAAACTGAGCTAAATGAGCTAAATGAGATAAATTAAATATAATTTTGCTCTATACTTTTGTAATATTCATAAGAATTTATTTCACGGTTTTTTTGTTAGTCTTTCCATTCTATCTAAACTCCATTTAATACTAGTAATCATATCTTGAGTCTTTTTTTGTTCTTTTTGTAATTTTACAACTTCACTATTTTGATTATGTAACCCTTTGCTACGGGTTCGTCTTGATGGTCCATTTTGAGCCTTAGATTCTAAATCTCTTATTTGTGAATTTATTTTTTCAATATTTATTAAATTTTCTGTAAGTTGTAAAGTTAACCTAGTTTTTTCGTTGGCTTTATTATCTACAAATTTTTTATATTCTCTCATTAATTTAGCTCGTGATGGGGTTTGATACAATATTTTTGTTACAAGATCATCATCATGAAACTCTGTCCCATACTTATTTAAATGTGTTTCATTTAACATTTGAGCAATTACATTATACATAGCTTCTTTATCACCAGCTCTTCTTATTAATTTTTTTCAATTTTTTTTTCAGTTTTATTTTTAGTTTTATTTTTACCTAGTTTTTTTACTATAATTCATATATATAATAATATATATATATATATATAATAATAAAATCAAAATCTATAAATCTAGAACTCTGGTTCGCTAACAAATACATTAGCGGTATTAATTAAAAACATTATTACACTTTTTATCATTTCAAACGCCCATTTTTTCTATAAAGAAAATATAATATTAATAGTGCTATATTTATTATCATGCTAACTGTACCTGCTACAATTAATGAAATATCAATTATAAAATACCCATGTAGCAACCAAAGCAAATTAGTTAGTAAAATGAGTGATAAAGAATATAATGATAAATCTTTTACACTTTTTGTTATATAAGTTTTGTATAATTGGGGAAATAATTGAATTGAATTTACTATTGGTGCTAATGTTGCTACAATAAATTGTATCATTATATATTTATGAATAAAAAACATTATTAAAAACATTATTAAAAACATTATTAAAAACATTATTAAAAATATTAACTAAAACAATAAGTATTATTTTTTATTTTAAGTATTACTTATTATTATATATTATTTAATTATATATAATGATAAATGAAACATTAGACCAATTAAAAATAAAACCAATACCAAAAAAACAGCAACAATTTCAAGTTATGATACAAATACCTGTGGAAGGTATAGGACCAAATATTATTGATAAAACCAGTGAAAAATTAATAAATAGAGAACAGTTTTTTTCCGAACTTCAAGAAAATTTAGGAGTAGTGCAAAAAGACTATAAAAAAGACTTGAAAAAAGATTTGAAAACAGAGTTGAAAACAGATTTGAAAACAGACTTGAATAAAGACTTAAAAAAAGTTTCAACTAAAGCTAACATACATAAAACAGAAGCTGATCCTCAAGGTTTAAAACTTTCTTCTTCATTAGATAAAAAACCAAAAGGGATTGAAAATACTTTAACAGAAATCAAAAAAACGAAAGAAAAAATAATTATAAAAGAACCAACAGATGATAGTCTAAAAAAAGCACAAGTTAATTTACCATCTAAAGAGAGAATAACACCTAAACCAAGTCCAATAAAAGATACAATAAAAGATCCAGCAACAGATCCAACAAAATCTAAGAAAATAAAAGCAGAAATAATTGACGAAACTTTAATAATTCCCAAAGATCTCCGTATTGGTAAAACACTACTTTTAAATAGAATTATGAACTCAGAGCCACAAATATTAATAAAAGCACCAAGTTATTATTTATATAATAGAGAGATGTTCATTAGTTTTATCAATTCTCTCTTTGAACCATACAAAGAGCAATTATTAAAAGAAGAAAAAGAATTAGCATTAGGTAAATCAACGCTAAACTGCGATAATAGAGACAGCAATAACTTTTCTTTATTAATACATCAAAAAATCGTGAGAGATTATATAAATATTTACACACCATATAGAGGATTATTGTTATATCATGGTCTAGGTTCAGGTAAAACGTGTTCTTCAATCGCCATTGCGGAAGGCATTAAGAACGATAAGAAAATATTAATTATGACACCTGCGTCGCTAAGAGATAACTATGTAGAAGAATTGAAAAAATGCGGCGACTATTTATATAAGAAAAATCAATATTGGGAATTTATTAATACAAAAACCTATCCTCAATATGTTGAATATTTGAGTTCGCTATTAAAATTACCACAAGAATATATTGTTACTAATGGAGGCGTCTGGTTCATTAATGTGAAAAAAGAACCCAATTACGATTCGCTTGATTTTGAAGACCAAAAGAAAATAAATTCCCAATTGGATAAAATGATTAATTATAAATATCAGTTTATCAGCTATAATGGTCTGCGTAGTTCTCATTTAACTGGTATGACAAATAATGGAACAACAAATCCGTTTTCCAATAAAGTAGTAATAATAGATGAAGCCCATAATTTTATTAGTCGCATTGTTAATAAACTAAATAAGGCAACATCACTATCTATGAAATTATATAAGTATTTAATGGATGCCGAAAATTGTAAAATCATATTATTGTCTGGAACACCAATTATAAATTATCCAAATGAAATAGCCATATTATTCAATATATTGCGTGGCACAATAAGAAGCTATAACTGTAAATTAATTTTAGACAAAAAAACGATGACAAAAGAAAAATTACAGGAAATATTAAAAAAAGAGAATATTTTGAGTTATGTTGATTCCATAGAATATAATTCAGTAAGTTATCAAGTCACTATTACTCAAAATCCATTTGGTTATATTAATTCCGCATCAAATAATAACAAATTAGTAAATACAAGTGATGTATTAAGTAGTTCGCAATTTATACAAAAAATAACAACAGCGTTACAATCACAATCTCTCAAAATTGCCGATAATAAAATAAATATAAATGGTTACAAAGCTCTACCTGATAAATTTGACGATTTCAAATCATTATTTATTAATCCAAATAATACTATCAACAATCCGTCAATGTTTAAAATGCGTATTGTTGGATTGACCTCCTATTTTAGAAGTGCTCAAGAGCAATTAATGCCTTCCTACGACCATAAAAATCCAAATGATTTCAAAATTATTGAAGTCTTAATGAGCGATTTTCAATTCGGGGTATATGAAGAAGCACGTATTCAAGAACGCAAATTAGAAGACGCCAATAAAAAGAAAAAATCCAAAAAGACCGCAGCGGGTCAAGATGATTTATATAATGATAGTGCTTCCACATATCGCATATTCTCTCGTGCGTTCTGTAATTTTGTTTTTCCTAAACCAGATATAAGACGTCCTATGCCAAATAATGAGGCCACAATAGAATCAACATTAGAAAACGTAGATAACGATGAAAAAATCTCTAAAAATCTATCCGAAGAATTATTAGACGATTTAACAGCCGAAGAAAAACTGGAAAATATTGATGGCAAATATGATGCTGACGATATAAAAGAGCTACAAGATGAAAAAATGAGTGACCCCAGTTATAGTAAGCGTATTTCATTGGCTTTAAAAGAACTTGAAAAATATGCGTCAAAATATCTCTCTAAAGAAGGATTACAAACATATAGTCCTAAATTTTTACATATATTAGAAAATATTATAGACGATGACCATAAAGGTATTCATTTATTATATTCTCAGTTCAAAACGTTAGAAGGTATTGGGATTTTTAAATTAGTGTTGAAGCAAAACAATTTTGCGGAATTCAAATTAAAGAAAAATGAGAAAGGGGAATATATATTGAATGTCTTAGAAGAAGATTTAGGAAAACCGATGTTTGCTGCTTATACTGGGTCGGAAACACCCGAAGAACGTGAAATCATTAAAAATGTCTTAAATACGAATTGGAAATTGGTTCCTTCAACTATTGTAAAAGCGATTCAAGCAATAGCAGCCGATAATTTCTACGGTCAAATCATTAAAGTATTAATGATTACATCATCAGGTGCCGAAGGTATTAGTTTGAAAAATGTTCGTTACGTCCATATTACAGAGCCATATTGGCATCCTGTCCGTAATCATCAAGTTATTGGTCGTGCCAAGCGCATTTGTAGCCACAGTGATTTACCGAAAGAATTACAAACGGTAAATGTATTTTTATATTTAATGGTATTCAGTAAATCGCAACTGGATAGTGATTTATCTATAGAATTGCGTTTAAAAGATATTTCAAAGAGAGATAAGCAGAAAGTCATAACAAGCGATGAATATTTACATGAAATATCCAGTATAAAAGAAGAAATAAATGCGTCGCTACTCCATTGTGTGAAAGAATCATCTATTGATTGTAGTATTCATACACGTTCTACAAGTAAAGAAAAAGATGTTAAATGTTTTGTAATAGGCAACCCGCGTGAAGATAAATACATATATAGCCCCAATATTTTAGCACAAGATAAAGACGAAGGTATGAAACTAAACAAGAAAAAAGAGGTTATAAAATTGAATGAATTAACTATAAATGGAATCAAATACGCATACAATAAGCAAACGAAAGAATTGTATGATTATGATAGTTATTTGAAAGAAGAACTCTTGCTTTTGGGGAAATTGGTTAAACAAGAAGATGGGACACATAGATTCCAAAAAATGTAGGGTAGGGAAACCAAGGTTAGTAGGGAAACCAAGTTTTCCCCTACGACCCCATCCTATATGCTTTTTCTAATATCGTTATTTGCTCAATTCAGGCCCTAATATTAACACCAAAATTAGATGTCTAATATTAACATTAATTTTAGTGTTAATATTAGGGCAAATTCGTGCATAACACGATATTATTATAAAAAATAAAATATAATTCAAATATTCAATTTTGCCATAATTAATTTTTGATTGGTCAATAGCGTTTCAATTTGTCTATTTAATAAATCTATTTTAATAGCTAAATTCATATTAAATTCTGTAGCATAATCGTAATTTATTAAATCAGCGAGTTCTTTTTCACTCACTCTTGAATTCCGCTTTTTATACTTATTAATATCTAAAAAATTATTAGCAGTATTATTATACGAATCTTGAGAAGACGTTGTTTTTATATTGTTTTGATTTATATTTTTATTATTATACGATTCTTCATTACTAGTATCTTCATCAGTAAAATCAAATAACAAATCTTCAATGTTTGAAATTTTCGTTTTTTCCAATTCATTAACCTTTAAATCATTTTCCTTCAAATCTTTATCCAAATCATTTAAATCTACTAGTTCTAGTTTTATTGGATCTTTATTAATATTAATATTAATATTTTTAAGATCAACTTTTATATCAATAGGAAGACTTTTTGACATAGTGTTATTTCGTTCTTTTTGCATTTTTTCCAATAATTCATTCATAATATTATTTTCTAAAGGTTTGTCTTTTGAATCGCTGAAATCAATCGTTTTAGGTGATTGCTTTACCATTAAATTATTAAAAGATTCTTTTTTTTCCAAAAATTCTTTTTCAAATTCAACAGTTCTCTCATTTTTATAATTGTCTTTACTATTTATTGGATCAATAAATGACTTTTTTAAATTATTAACATCAATTAAAATGTTTTGTAGAATAACTTTATTCAAGCGAATAATATCTTTATTGCTTATAATTTCCTGATTTTTTTGTAGTGATTTAGCTATATTAGATTCAAATATAGATTTTATAACATCAAATTTTGAATCAGGAATATTTTTAAAAGCGTTGTTATTGTATAATATATTCCATAAAAGTTCTTTATTTTCTTCACTTAATAATATATTTGACATTCTATATATTATTAAAAACATTTGACTTTAATTCAAAAAAGATACAAATTTATTTCATTATTGCATTTCATTATATCATTTCATTTCATTATTTCATTATTGTATTTCATTATAGTATTTCTTTCTATATCTTTTCATTGTGCTATCTTTTATGCGTGTTGTTTTGAAAAATTTATATGATTTATTTTCTTTCAATAATTCTATTATAAAATATAACGAATACATACCACATTGACCATCTCCATATTGATGTTGAAATCCGTAATTATTATCAACAATTAATTCTATATTTTCTTCATGTGCTTGACTTACAATTCTTTGTATTAATGTATTAATTTGTTTTGGTATCCTTGTTCCATTACTATCAAAAAAGAAAACGAATTTCTTATCTAAATCTAGAAATAAAGAAATCCAATGTGATCCTGGTTTATTATGCGGATCAGTATTAAATATTATACCAATTTTACTAACTTTTTGTTTAATATATTCATGTAAATTAAAATTACATAATTGTTCCCATACACATGTAGAAAACACCTCTTTTGAATCAAAATCAATAGGAGATGGCCCGATAAATTTAAATCTCTTTTCTGATTTTTCATATTGTTTCATTATTTTCATAATATCTACACTAGATAACCATGTATTCGGTTTAGAAGACCAAGATTGGGGAGAAAATGGTTTAAATATTTCTTTAATTAGTAATTCGCTATTATTAATTTTACTTAATTTTGTATCCTTCAACCAACATAATTCATCATAACATTTTTTATTTAATTTATTTTTGAAAAACATCCATATTTCTTTACTATTATTAGTAGTTATTTTGTCATCATTATCAGCATTCCATATATTTTTGAATACTTGTAAATTATCTCTAGAATAACATGTAAATTTTTGTAGTTCTTCATCTATATTTTTTTTTTGATATGGAGAACATTTGATTTTTTTGAATTTACGTGTTTGTAAGCGTTGTGGCTTTAATCCTCCTTTCTTTGAGCGTCCTTTCTTTGAACGCACTTTCTTTAAGTTTTTTCTAATAAACTTATTGACACTTTGAATATTCATTATTATATATTACTAATTAATATATAATAACAAAATAATTTATTCTCTTTTTTGCGGAAGTATTTTATTATTAATTTTATTGGATTTTCTAACAACAAACAAATCTAAATTTGTTAATTTTTTAGAATTATCTGTGGCACTCATATAATTAATTGTTTCATTATTTATATTGAATTCATCAACTAAAGAATTATTGCTTATTGAATTATTGTTTGAATACTCCTTTAATTCATTTTTAATTGAGTTTTTTATTTTTTTTTCTTTTAAATGTAATATCAAATTTAATACATATAATAAATAATATAATTTGTATTTTTCATTAGTATTAGTATTAGTATTAGTATTATTATTAGTATTTTCTAATAATTTTTCTAAAGAGTTATTATTATATTTTACAATTTGATCTTTAAAAATAGTCAAATTTTCTCCTAAATTTTCATAAATTTCTTTCAATAAACTATTATTATTTAATAATTGCTCTAATTTATTTGTTTTTACATTTTGACTTTGATTTGTTAAATAAAATAAATCAATCGCATTTATATTTGAATGTTTTACATGTTCTTGTTTTACTTTAGATTCTTTATTATCAACTAACTTATTAACATCTTCTTCTAAATCAACACTTACTATATTCAGTTTATCAGTTTTTTTCTTTTTTTCTTTCTTTTTTTCTCCCTTTTTTTCTTCTTTTTTTTCTCCCTTTTTTTCTTCACTATTATTAGTCTGCATTATAATATTGATCTTATTTTAAATTTTTTAATTGAACTCGTGTAGAGTTATAAAATAATTCATTTCCTATAGTCGGTGACAAATTTGGATTAAAATCATTAAATCGTTCTTCGCTGAATAATAAGTTACTATCAATATTATTATTATGTGTTATAAAATTAATATTATTTTCATATAAATCACTTCTGCTATTTGGTATATAAACCGCTTGATCTGCTTTTTGTAAAGCATAAAATTGGTTTCTCATACTTGATTCTTTATCTACATTAGTTGCGAATCCACTAAAATGCGGTTTTCTAGTTCCTGGATAAAATGTATTACTCATGTCAAAAGCTCCATAATTATTAATAGGACTTATTATATTTTGATTAATACATTCATTAGTACATTGATTTACCGTAGGCATCAAAGTATATTTTGTATTAACCGGCCTAAAAGGGAAATTCATTGTCAAATTGGTTGATGGTATATTTCTATAAGCTATTGCGTTATTTATTGTATCATTTTTTTCAAAATTATGTAATGATACATTATACAAATTATTATTTAAACTCATTATATATAATAAATACTATAAATTTTTATATAATAAAATCTTAAATAATAAAATCTTAAATAATAAAATAATATTTTAATAATAATTAAAGAAAAAATGATAAACAATATTATCGTGTAATAATATTTATAAGATGTGTGGTATATTCGCACTAATAAATAATACAAAATCAATAGATGTAGTAGAAAAAGAATTTAAAAAAGGAGAAAAACGAGGACCCGAGTTCTCAATTATTCGTGAATTTGATAATGTATTATTTGGATTTCATAGATTGGCTATTAATGGTCTAAATAATGAATCAAACCAACCAATTATTATTGATAATATTATTTTAATTTGTAACGGCGAAATATATAATTATAAAGAACTCGCAAAAAGCCATGCTATTACTATGCATACACAATCTGATTGCGAAATAATTATTCATATGTATAAATTATATGGTATTAAATATACGCTAAATATATTAGATGGTGAATTTGCGTTCATCATTTATGATAAAGATACTAATACTATTATAGCTGCTCGTGATCCATATGGCGTGAGACCATTATATTATTTCTATGAAAATAATTGTATCGGTTTTGCTAGTGAATTAAAAGAATTATATAATTTAGTAGATACAAAATCAAGTATTCAAAATTTTAAACCAGGCAATTATTTGGAATTTGAAAATGAAAAAGATAGTCAAAATAGTCAAAACAACATTCTAAATTTCAAAACTTATCAAACCATTCCATGTAGCAATATAAAATATGATTTAAATACAGATGAAACGCTATATTATGCGATTTACAATAAAATTAGTGAAGCGGTAAAAAAACGCATAATTGGGACAACAGAGCGACAAGTAGCCTGTTTGCTTTCGGGAGGTCTTGATAGTAGTTTAGTAGCGGCCATAGCTCATAAAGAATTACAAAATGATACTACTAGAAGCCCTTTAGAACGAGTATTAAATACATTTAGTATTGGTTTAGAAGGTTCGGAAGATTTAAAATACGCTAAAATTGTCGCACAACATTTGAATTCTAAACATCATGAAATAGTAATGACCGAAGATGAGTTTTTTGGTGCGATTCCAGAAGTTATTAAAGCAATTGAATCATACGATACTACTACTATTAGAGCAAGTGTGGGTAATTATTTAGTTGCTAAATATATTAGAGAAAACAGCGAATGTAAAGTCATTCTAAATGGTGATGGAGCAGATGAATTAATGGGTGGTTATTTATATTTCAAGAAAGCACCAAATGCTTTTGAATTTGATAAAGAATGTAAGCGGCTTTTAGAAGATATTTATATGTTTGATGTATTAAGGAGCGACAAATCAATATCTAGTCATGGTCTAGAACCCAGAACTCCGTTTTTGGATCGCTCTTGGGTAGAATTTTATTTATCTATAGATAAAGAGTTGCGTTATAATACAACAAAAAATGAATGCGAAAAATATTTAATCAGAAAATCAGTAGAAGTAGTTGAACCATTATTATTACCACGAGAAATTTTATGGCGAACTAAGGAGGCGTTCAGTGATGGTGTAAGCAGTCTAAATAAATCTTGGTTCAAAATTATTCAGGAAAAGATAGAAAAATTAGATATAGATTTATTAGAGCAAGACTTATCAGATATAGATTTATTTGATTTAACAATTAATCTAACACCAGAACAAAAATATTATAAATCTTTATTTAATAAAGATTACAAGGACTGCGAACATTTAATTGAGTATTTATGGATGCCAAAATATGTGAATGCTAAAGACGCTAGTGCTAGAACATTGAATTGCTACAATGAAAATAATACTAATAAATAAGATTTAAAAGATATAAAAAAAGTAAAAATTGATTACTTCAATATTGATTATAAATATGTAATTTATAATCAATCAATTATGAAAAAAAATATTAATACTATTGTTCCATTTATATTAGAACCTGATTATCAGGTGACTAAATATAATACATATTCAAATATATATTCAAATGCTATTTATATAAAAAATTATGAATCTAGTACATTTATTTATTATATTGAAAATATATCAATTATGGCAAAATAAAACTATAAAAATATAAAATTTTAATATGTATGTTTTTTTAATTTATTATTTATTTCTACGATACATTCCGTCGTAGATGTTACAAATAAATCAGGAATAAATGAATGTATAAATGCTTTAACAGATGAAATAAATAATATTAAAGCATAATTTAAAGAAATTAACAAATGTTCAAAATAACTCATTTTCATTTCCTCTAAATGGGCGAATTTAAACATTTATATAATTAAAATATATTAAGTAATGTATTTTAATTTATTTTAGTGTATTTTAATTATCATATTTTTATATATAAAATAATATGCCAAATAATAATTTGACAAAATTCTCTTTACAAAATATGCTAATTTGGGTAGTTGCGTTTTGTATAATGGAATTTCCTATGAGATATTTTTATCTAAATGTTTTTGGAGGAACTAATATAAGAAAATGGTATGATTTCAAACATTTCAATATTTATAATGTTATAATAGGCGATTTATTTTATGTTCTTATTGGCATAATAATCACTTATAGAATTTACGAATATTTTTTCAAAAATGAGGAAAATATATTTAAATTTTTCGCTATATTTTTAACAGTCCAACTTATAGGTGATTTAACATTCTATCAAATTATATCAAATTTACCGACTAAATATACAAATAAATGGACTAAATTTTTCAAGAATTACGGTGCCACAGCGGGTCTAAATGCTGTTTTAGGAGATAGTATTTATATTCTTATATGGACAATTATAGCATATCTCATTAAAAATATGGCATTAGATATTTTATTAAGTATAGTATTTCTTTTTTTATTTATTGTAAGTGCGATTTCTGAAAATTAATTATATTATATTTTATAAATGCCACCTAAAAAAATTGCTGAAGGAAGTTATGGTTGTGTATTTGATCCACCTTTTAGATGTAATAGTGGAGGACCTCCTGATTATACAAATCTAGTTTCAAAAGTTATGAATTATATAGACGCAAAAGAAGAAATGACAGAATATACAAATATTAATGATATACAAGGTATAAAACAATATGCAATTACTAAACCAATACAATGCATACCTAAATTATATTCAGACGACATACCAAATATAAAGAGATCTTGTGAAAACGAAAAGTTAAAATACGGCAAATCCGAAGATTTCGACATATTATTATTAGAAAACGGAGGAATAAATTTAAAACAGTTGGTTAACTCCAATTTTTTAAACACAGAAAATGATGAAGAACAAGCAAAATTTTTTGACTCTTTATTAAATTTAATTGATGGATTGATTTTTTTTCAAGAAAACGAAATAATCCATCATGATATAAAATTACTTAATATTGTTTATAAAAAAACAACTGGAAAATCAAAATATATTGATTTTGGTCTTATGATGACTTTTACTGCTTTAAAAGATAAATGTAGAAACAATACAGATGATATGAGTACATATTGGGAGAATTTTTTACCTTATAATGAATGTAGAAATTTAGATAAATATAATGAATGTTTAAACCTTCATACTCAATTCCCGACTCATGAAAGTTTTTTAAATCATGTTACTAGATCATTTGCTGTTTATAGTTTATGTCTAGCTTTAAATAACATCACTCCTTATTTAACAAGTAACAAACCATCACAATTTATTATTGATTATAAAAATGTTTTTAATCAATATATTATAATAGATCCAAATATTAGAAATACGGATATAAAAGCATTGAGAGAAAAATATGTAGAATTTTTAACAACCATAAAAAACTATCAACTACTACCACAAAAACTAACAGCACGTAGACAAGAACAACAACGTGGACTACCACCACCACAACGACTACCACAACCAGTAGCACTACAGGTACAACAACAACAACAACAACCAGTAGCACTACCGGTACAACAACAACAACAACAACCACCACGACTACCACAACCAGTAGCACTACCGGTACAACAACAACAACCACCACGACCACCACCACCACCACTACAACCACCACGTAGACCACCACGACCACCACCACCACCAC
>Ga0214919_10000904_pt1 | contig 50186 bp, 46 predicted proteins | sample LL1503_MetaG_FD_177994 | JGI IMG/M metagenome (GOLD analysis project Ga0214919, IMG submission 177994) | Freshwater microbial communities from Lake Lanier, Atlanta, Georgia, United States - LL-1503 | ecosystem: Environmental > Aquatic > Freshwater > Lake | place: USA: Georgia | collected...
TTGGGACGGCGAAGGTAGGCTATTTCAGTGTATTTCCGCTCAAAATTGGCTTAAAAATAAGGGCCACCGGGAAATGATCGCTATATCCACCCCTAAACCGGTCTCCATCATAGGTTCTTTTGGGGTAACCCTGGTATTTGCCCTGGGTTTCAATCATGTCCGGGATGGTATAAATGATTGGTTTGTAGTTAGTTAAAGAATTATTGTACTGGCTCCAATGCCTACTTAATAAGATTTGATCGAATAGGCTCCAACTGTCTCTAAAGGCAATGCTTCCATAGCCATTTTTAAAAAGAGTAAAAAAGGGGTTTAGAAGTTCCAGACTTTTTATACTTGCATTATTAGGGTTGTCGTTAAAGTCACCCATGACTATAAATTTTGCTTGAGGGTCAATTATTGCAACACTATCCATTATTTTTTTACAAATGTTGGCAGCCCATATCCTTTTGCTATTCGAAAGAAATGAACCACCTCTTCTGCTTGGCCAATGATTCACTAATATATGAACCCACTCTTCATCCAGCCTTCCTTTTACATATAAAATATCTCTTGTTGCATAATCATTAAAATGTTCTGCGTCGGTTAATGAATAGGGTTTATATTGATAGGGTTCAAAATAGGAGGGGTTGTAAATTAATGCAACATCTACTCCTCGTTGGTCTTTTGAATCAAAGTGCAAATACCTGTAATGGTATTTTTGCAAAATCGGCTCCGCAATTAATTTTTCCAATACCCATTTATTTTCAATTTCTACTAAGCCGATTATGGCGATGCCATTACTGTTATCCATTTTCCCCATTCCATAAATAACTTTTGCAAGATGATTAGACTTTATAGCGTATGCTTTACTGTTATAATTTTTTTGACTATTTGGTGTAAAATCTTCGTCGATGACTTTTAGTTGATCAGTGGTATCATAAAAATTTTCGCAGTTATAAAAGCCTACGATAATACTTTGAGCAGGAAGTTTAATCAAGATTAGTAAAAAAATGGGTATAAAATAAATTTTCATATTAGTTTTCTTTTTGTGTAAGTATATACAAAAGATAAAATCTAATTATGCGTATTTGCCGAAAGAATTTGCTTTGATATAAATCACAAATTGAGCATTCAAAAATAAATATGAGGCCAATTTCCAAATTCTTATTAATAATTTTCCTATTGCTGACATTTCATTCTACTCATGCTCAAAATGAAGAAGAGATAACAAAGCAATGGGTATATGATGAAAACGAAAGAAACTATAATTGGGTACCCACTTTATTAAAATCAAATAAAAACGCGCTAAGTAGTATTTCACAGTTTAATGGCTATATATTTAATTGGACTCCAAGAGGGCAATCATTTAATTACAGCACTATAATTGATGGCATTAATTGGGATTCCAATTTAAGTGGATGGAATGCATCTTTTTCTTACACAGGCATGTACAAAATTTTTCATCAAAAAAATGGAGATGAAAATTTAGAATATTCTTCTGAAGGCTACAGTAAGAATACTAAAACCAGCTATCTAACTAGTGCTGCCAATTTATTCAAGAGGGGTTGGCAATTGCATACAGCCTTTTCTAATGCTTCCTATATGAATGAAGGTGATATTCAATTTAGTAAAGTAGGAAATCATAGTGAATGGAGTTTCCACTCGTTATTGGTTTTTCAAAATATGCCCAATGGTTTTTCTCCCAGTGGTTTTAAAAAAATTAAGGGGGCCGCACTTAGTATTGATAAAAATTTAAAAAAAAATCAATCATTTGGTGTGACCTTTCGGTGGGATAAGGCCTATCAAGGTAAGCAGGCTCCTTCTGTATTAGAAGCTTATAAATTATCTCATCTTAGAAATTATAATCCAAGTTGGGGTTGGCGTGAAGGGCAAGCTTATTATCCAAATAGTAAATATACAAATGTGCCAGTGCTTTCTATTAGATATGAAAAGAGCTGGAGAGATAAAGCTATATTTCAAATCAATTTTGGACTTGCTGTTGGAGAACAAGGAAGCTCTCAATTAGATTGGACATCAACAGCAGATCCTAGGCCTGATTATTATCGTTATTTACCAAGTTATAGCAAGGATAGTATTACACTTAATCAATTAACAAAATGGTTTGAGACGAACCCGCAAGCTTTGCAAATTAATTTCGATCGAATTCAAAAAATAAATTCGGCTTCCCTTTCAAAAAGATCTTTTTATATTATCAATAAAAATGTCTCTAATATGATTTCAGCTCGTGCATCTTCTATTTATAAATTTCAATTGAATAATTATTGGAGTACGAATGTTGGAGTAGAAATTGCTAAAGATAAAATTCACTATTTGAATGTTGTCGATAATTTATTAGGAGGGCAATTCTATTATAATTATAATGGCTGGGTGATAGACGATGGTCTTGTAAATAGTTTTCAAAATAATATCCAAAGACCGGATCAGAAAATTAAAGAAGGGGAAAGGTGGGGTCCTGATTTTGAATTACAATCAATGCAGGTCGTGAGTTGGTTGCAAATTCAAAATAAAAGTCCAAGATGGGAATTCTCTACTGGTCTCAATATTGGAATGGATTTATTTCAAAGAAATGGGTTGAATCAAAATGGGCTTTTTGTAAGTAATTCATTAGGATCCTCTTCAATTTTCTATTTTCCAAGTCTTGGCTATAAAGGTCAAGTATTATATAAATTTTCAGGTCGATTATATGCAAGGTCAATTTTTTTTAATCAGCAATATGCTCCTAATGCTTCTGCTGTATTTTTAGATCCTTCCTTGCATGCCTTTCAAACACCATTTCTCCTTCCCGTTTTAAAAAATGGAATTGATCTTAGCCTTTATTTCAGAGGTGTAGATACTAAGATAATGCTGAGCGCTTATTTTCAAAAAGTAAAAAATGAAGCTGAAAAAAAGTTTTTTTATCATGATAAATATGCTTCTTTTGTTTACGGAGTTACAGGACAAAAGGAAAGTATTTATCAAGGAATCGAGTCGTCCTTAGAGACATTGCTTTTTAATTTATTTCAACTTGAAATGTCCTTTAATATAGGCAGGTATTATATTTCAAATAACCCTCTCTATGAAATTTTACTAGCCAATGATATTTATAAAGTGGAGTCTGGCTTATTGAAACTAAAAAACCTACCTGCTTCAACAGGGCCTGAAATAACCGAAGCATTTTCAATACAAATGCAGCCTACTTATTCAACGCGTATATCAGTTACAGGAATTTATGCAGCAAAAAGGGCCATTAGTTTTGATTATTACAGACGTTCTGCTTTAGTACTTGATCCAATTGTTATACAAAAACTTTATACAAAATTGCACGATGTTGAATATTTGCCAAGTCAATTTGTGTTAAATGCATCTATGTCTAAATCTTTTAGTCTAAATTATGGTAAACAAAAACTTCCCATTTATTTCAATTTTGGATTCAAAAATTTACTGGGCACACTTATTCCAGTATTGGTTTTTGAACAGTCTCGTTTCGATTATATTAATTTAAATCCAAGCAAATATCCACTTAAATATTTGTATGACCAAGGCCTTACTTATACTTTAGGAATTCAATTACAAATTCAATAATATTTTATGAAAATCAAAACCTCTTTGACTATTTTTATTTCTTCAATATCAGTTGTCATATTATTTTTTTCTGCTGCTTGTTTAAAACAAACCGCATATGCACAGCTAGTTATCGGTAATGACACTGATTCATTAATTAGTATTAAAGCACTTAGAAAATTACATAATATGGGCAGTATTGAACCCATTGTTAAATCAATGGTTTTGGAAGCTACTATTGTAGCAAATGATGAGCATGATAATTTGTATAAATCTATTAGTATTCAAGATACATCTGGCGGCATACTCATAAATTTAGATGGAAGTTCATTGTATCAAACTTATACAGTAGGTACAACTATAAGAATCCGTTTACAAAATTTATTTTTAACAGATTATAGAAGAATGTTACAATTGGTCGCATCTGTAGATACAAGTTCGGGACAATTAGTTACGACTGGAATTCCTGCACCTTTGTTTTCTAAATATATTAAAGTGGTTAAAGAAAATGTCAATATAGTTCCAATGATTGTTTCTTATAAAAACTTAGGAGATAGTTTACAAGGACGACTTATTAAAATATCCAATGTTGAATTTTCTGCAGCAGATACTAATTCAACCTATGCGGATAAAAAAAATAAAATTGGTGCCAGCAAAAGCTTAAAATTTTGTTCGGGTGGAACAATTTATCTTAGGACTAGTGGCTATGCCGATTTTGCGGGTATTTCTTTGCCAAAAAACAATGGTGATATTGTTGGCATTTATTCTGTTTACAATTATGAAAAGCAATTATTATTAAGAGACACAAGTGACATTTTGTTTAGGTCCAAGCGCTGTACTGGCGCAGCCTGGCTTAAAAACTAGCCATCATAGGCCAAAGGCTTGACAGCTTGGCAGAATTTTGGCTTTGGTACCCTGTTTGCTAGTATTGTGCTAAACAACAGAACTATGCAAAAAGGTCAAATAAGAGTTCAGACAGAGAACATCTTTCCCATCATTAAAAAATTCCTTTACAGCGACCACGAAATATTTTTACGTGAGTTAGTAAGTAACGCTGTAGATGCTTCCCAAAAACTAAAAACATTAAGCTCAAAAGGCGAAGTGAAAGGCGATATAGGTAACCTTAGAGTAGATGTAATTTTAGATGCCAAAGAAAAAACATTGACCATTATGGACAATGGTATTGGTATGTCATCTGAAGAAGTAGATAAATACATTAACCAAGTAGCCTTCAGTGGTGCAGAAGAATTTGTAAACAAATACAAAGACGCCAGCATTATTGGTCATTTTGGTTTAGGTTTTTATAGCGCCTTCATGGTGAGTAGCAAAGTAGATATTTATTCTAAAAGCCATAAGGATGCACCAGGTGTTTTCTGGAGCTGCGATGGTAGCACTGAATATGAATTATATGAAGTAGACTATAGCGCACGTGGAACAAAAATAGTTTTACATATTAACGAAGAGAGTGTAGAGTTTTTAGAAGCACACCGTGTAAAATCTATTTTAGAGCGTTTCTGTAAATTCTTGCCAGTAGCTATTTATTTTACCGATGCGAATGCGGAGAAAAAAGAGGCCAAGAGCGAGGACGGTAAAGCGGCTGAAGCTGAGCTTGAAAAAACAATTAATAATACTAATCCTTTATGGATTCGTAAGCCTGCCGATTTAACCAAAGAAGACTACGAGAATTTTTATAAAGAATTATATCCCTTTGGTGAAACCCCTTTATTTTGGATTCACTTAAATGTAGATTATCCATTTAATTTAACGGGTATATTATACTTCCCAAAAATTAAGCAAAGCTTTGAAATTCAAAAGGACAAAATTCAGTTGTATTGCAACCAAGTATTTGTAACCGATGAAGTGAAAGATATTGTACCAGAGTTTTTAATGTTATTACATGGTGTTATTGATAGCCCAGATATTCCATTAAATGTAAGTCGTAGCTATTTACAAGGCGACCCTAATGTGAAAAAAATTAATGCACACATTACTAAAAAAGTAGCTGATAAATTAGAGGAGATATTTAATTCTGATAGAAAGTCCTTTGAAGAAAAATGGGAGAGCTTAGGTTTATTCGTTAAATATGGTATGATCACCGACGATAAGTTCTTAGACAAAGCCAATAAGTTTTTAATATTAGAAGACGCAGCTGCTGCAGGAACTTTCTATACTTTAGATGAGTACAAAAAAGCAACCGAGTCAAATCAAAAAAATAAAGACGGCAAACAAGTATTGTTATATACCACTAACCCGGTTGGGCAAGATGCTTTTATACAAGCTGCAGTGGGTAAGGGATACAAGGTAATTAAATTAGAAACCATGGTAGACGCCGCCTTCATTAATAATGTGGAAATGAAATGGGAAGGTGTACAATTTGTGAGAGTGGATGCAGATGTGGTAGACAACTTAATTGACAAACAAGAAAACGTTGATTCTGTTTTATCTAAAGAGGAAGTAGAACAAGCAAAAAAATTATTTGAATTCCAAATTCCTGAAACAACTATTACTGTTGAAGTGAAAGGCCTTAGCCAAGACGCTGCTCCAGTAATTGCAACACGCCCTGAATTTATGCGTCGTATGAAAGATATGGCCAGCATGGGCGGGGGAGGTATGACTGCATTTTATGCGCAAATGCCCGATGAAGTGCACTTGACTATTAATGGCAACCACTCTATTTTCCAATCTTTATTAAATGAGCCTGATGTTGAAAAGCAACAAAAGCAAGCCCGCAACTTAGCAGACTTAGCCTTGCTTTCTCAAGGTTTATTAAAAGGAGCAGAGCTCACAAACTTTATTAATAGAAGTGTTGATTTATTAAAATAATTGAACTTTGATATAACTAAAAAGGCGTTCAGATTTGAACGCCTTTTTTTTATGCTTACTTGTTTTTTAGTTATTGTAAGAACCGCTTTCTTTTAAATCTAATACTTGCATTTGCACTGTTTGTGTTCCCTGCCATTCATTGAGTTGTAGTTGAAATACTACATCAAAAGGTTTACCCGATTTAACTATTCCAATATGCTGCGCCATATTATAGCCAATGCCTTTTAATATTTGATTACCCTGAGTAATATTAAAACTTATATGTGCCTCCTTGGCTAGTTTGCTATAACCCGTATCGTATACATTTTTAGCTAAAAATAAAGGACGCATATTATCTGGTCCAAATGGTTCCATTTGAGTAATAATTTGATAAAAATTCATATTAATACTATCAATAGGAATGACTGAGTTTATTACAATTTCAGGTATAAGTTGTTCGGGTGTAATTCTTTCAGCTACCGCTTGTTCAAATGCTTCTTTAAAGGCTTCTAGGTTTTCTAAAGCCAGTGTCATACCTGCTGCGGCGAAATGTCCGCCATATCCTATTAAATGTGCTCTACAAGCATGAAGTGCTTCATATAAATTAAAGCCAATTACACTTCTTGCACTTCCTGTTACAACATCTCCACTTTGTGTGAGTACAATAGTGGGTTTATAATGTTTTTCTATTAGCCTGCTGGCCACAATACCCACCACACCTTTATGCCAATGCGATTGAAATACAACTGACGACTTTTTACTAGCATGATTTGGATCTAACTCAATTTCTGCTAAGGCTTCTTCTGTAATAGTAGTATCGGCTTCTCTTCTATCTAAATTATCTTGTTGTAATAAAGAACCAATGGCCAAGGCTTTTGAATAATCCTTCTCTATAAATAATTGTACTGCTTTTTTTGCATCGTCCATTCTGCCTGCTGCATTAATTCTGGGAGCTACTGCAAACACTAAATTCGTAATGCGCATTGGTGTAGTTTGTTTAGCTAATTCCATTAAGGCAAGTAAACCAGGACAGGGCGACTCATTCACTTGTTGTAAACCGTAATAAGCCAAGGTTCTGTTTTCATCTACAATAGGTACAATATCTGCTGCAATGGCGGTGGCTACTAAATCTAAATATTCTAAATACGATTCAGCTGGTAATTGATATTTGTCTGCCAAGGCAGTAATTAATTTTAACACCACACCACAGCCACATAATTCTTTAAAAGGGTAATTACAATCAATTTGTTTTGGATTTAATATAGCAATAGCAGGTGGTAAAATAGCATCGGGTAAATGGTGGTCACAAATAATAAAATCAATGCCTAATTGTTTTGCATATTCAACTAGCTCAATGGACTTAATACCACAGTCAACAGATATTATTAATTGAATACCTGTTTGTTTTGCATAGTCAATTCCAATTTTTGAAACACCATAGCCTTCTTTGTATCTATGGGGAATATAATAATCAACCAGAGGGGTAAGTTTTATCAAAAATTGGTACAAGGTGGCGACTGAAGTAGTTCCGTCAACATCATAGTCGCCAAAAACTAAAATCGATTCTTTATTCACCACCGCTTTTTCAATTCTATCTACTGCTTTGTCCATGTCCTTCATTAACCAAGGATCATGTAAGTGTTCTAATTGCGGGCGGAAAAATTTTTTAGCAGCATCAAAACTGTCAATGCCTCTTTGCACTAAAAGTTCACATAAAATAGGATGAATCTTTAATGAATCTTGCAAGGACTGCACGGTTGCAGAGTTAGCTGCAAGTATATTCCATCTTTTTTCCATTAAAATTTTCTATCGGTTGTGAATCTTACTAACTCTTCTAAGGCTTCTCTAGCAGGGCTAATAGGAAAAGAGTTTAAGATAAGTAAGGCCTTGTCTCTATATTCATTCATCTTTTGTTCTGCATATTCAATGCCTCCGTAGGAAACAACATTATCAATCACAAATTTCACTTTTACTTTATCGTTATTATTGTTTTTAACAATGTAAATAATTTCTTTTTTTAAAGCAGGACTTACTTTTTGTAATATATGAATAAGAGGCAGGGTTAATTTTTTTTCTTTAATATCATTTCCTGTAGGCTTACCAATTTTTGCTTCTCCATAATCAAATAAGTCGTCTTTGATTTGAAAAGCCATACCCACATTTTCACCAAAATCTCGCATTTTTTGAATAGTCTCTTCATTATTTGTTACAGAACTTGTTCCGGCAGCGCAACTTGATGCTAGTAAGGATGCAGTCTTACCACTTATAATTTCATAATAAACCGATTCGTCAAAATTTAGGTTTCTTGTTTTTTCTATTTGTAATAATTCACCTTCACTCATTTTTTTTACTGCATTCGATAAAATAGTAAGTATGGTAAAATCTTTGTTCTCAAGAGATAATAATAAACCTTTAGATAATAAGTAATCGCCCACTAAAACGGCAATTTTATTTTTCCATAATGCATTAATGGAAAACATGCCTCTTCTTTCTAAAGTATCATCTACTACATCATCGTGTACTAAAGTGGCGGTATGTAATAATTCAACTAAAGAGGCAGCTCTATAAGAAGCATCGTTGATTTCGCCATGAAGTTTGGCTGACAGTAAAACAAGCATGGGACGCATTTGCTTCCCTTTTCGCTTTACAATATATTGCATGATACGGTCTAGCAAGGAAACTCTACTTTTCACAGCTTCTTTGAAGTGTTCTTCAAAGAGTGCTAGTTCCTTTGCTATTACTTTTTTTGCTAGTTCCATGGTTACCTGCAATTTAATTGAATTTAGTGATTGAGCATATTAAAATGCAAATCACCAAAATTTTGAAGAGAACTAAGCTTTAAATCCGCCAGGCCCCAATGAGGTAACTTTATATCTTCTGCAGCTGGCACTACCACGCAAGTCATTCTAGCAGCTTTGGCTGCTGTCATACCATATACGGAGTCTTCGAAACAAATACAAGCTAAAGGAGAGACATGCATTGCAGATGCACAATCTAAATATACTTGAGGATGAGGTTTGGCATATGGAAGATGTTGTGCTGAACAACTTGCATGAATAAAACTTCTTATACCTAATTTATCTTTCACCCATTCTATTAATTCAACAGGAGAAGAAGTGGCTAATCCTATTTTAAAATTTCTTTTTAAGAAAAATTGAAAAATATGTTCTACGCCTGGCATTAAGGTAGCGCCTTTATCAATTAAGTTTAATGCAAGTTGTATTATTTTTTCTTCTACTCTCTCAAATTCAGAAGAAGGTATTTTATGTTGTATTAACCAGTGTGTTACAAATTCTTTAGAACGAAGGCCTGTTGTAATAGCATATTGTTCTTCTGTTAAGATAATGCCATATTGCCTAAATATTTCAGCCGCAGCCTGGTTCCATAAGGGCTCACTATTAATTAATAAGCCATCAATATCAAAAATTACAGCAGATTTTTCCATCGCCTAAAGGTAGTATTTGTTGTTTAAACAGAGATATTCGAGTTAAATTTAATGTATTATCTTGCAGCACTAAACATTTCTGACCTAATGACGATTTTAGATCGCTTAAAACATATCAGATTATTTCGCTCCCTAATATATGGGGTGGTAGGCATTTTTACCTATCCTGGCCTTGCCTTATTTAATACTGTAGAAATAGAGGGTACTGAAAATTTACAAGGCTTACCACATAAGAATGTTTTGTTTGTGAGTAACCATCAAACTTATTTTGGAGATGTGATTGCCTTTGTGCATATTTTTTGTGCTGTGAAATGGGGTAAGTTTAATAAACTAGGTATTCCTTATTATTTATTGAATCCATTTACCAATGTATTTTTTGTAGCAGCAGAAGAAACTATGAATAGTAATTGGTTAACTAAGTTATTCAAATTGGGCGGAGCCCTTACTGTAAAAAGAACTTGGAGAGCAGAGGGTGCAGATATAAGTAGAGATAGAGATGTAGTGGATACTCAAAAAATTGATAAAGCATTATCAAAAAGTTGGGTTATAACTTTTCCACAAGGAACTACAAAACCTTTTGCGCCTGGAAGAAAAGGAACAGCGCATATAATTAAAAACAATAAACCTATTGTAGTGCCTGTTGTTATTAATGGTTTTTGGCGTGCTTTCACCAAGAAAGGCTTAACCTTTAAAAAAGTGGGAACTCCTTTAACTGTCCGTTTTAAAGCGCCATTAGTAATTGATTATAACAGTTCTGTAGAAACAATACTTGATCATGTAATGGATGCCATTGAGCAAAGTAAAGAATACATGTTAAAGGGTAAGCACCATACCATGTAACTATTATTGAAAAACGCTGTTTCTAAAAAATTAATCTTTCACAAATAAAGCCTTTAATTCAGTAGCATCATCTGGCTTCATTTTTCCTGCTAATATTAAACGAAGTTGTCTACGGCGAAGTGCACTATCGTAAAATTTTTTCTCTTCTTCCGATTCAGCAATAATTGCTGGAACTTGTTTTGGTTTTTTATTTTCATCTAAGGCTACAAAAGTAAAATAAGCCTCGTTGCTTAATTCTTTACTTTGTGTAATCATATTCTGATTCCACACTTTTAAATGAATTTCCATAGAAGTAGTAAAGGCCCTTGTTACTTTTGCTTCAATACAAATTACATTGCCTAATTTAATGGGCGTCTTAAAACTAATATTGTCCACCGATGCAGTCATGGCACCTGAATTACAATGTTTGGCTGCTGACAAATAAGCAGCAATATCCATCCAGTACATTAGTTTGCCTCCCATTAAATCTCCAAAAGTATTGGTATCATTAGGTAGTACTAATTCATTCATAGTAATAAATGAATCTTTTGCTTTTCTTGCTTCCATGGTAATTATTTGTACCTCAAAGGTACAGCTTAAACTGTAAAATGATCCAATTTAGCTAAGTAGGTTGGGTCAACTTCTGCGCCAATTCCAGGTTTATCGCTTATGCTTAAATGCATTCCATTAAATTGAACACCTCCAATAATAGGGTCTTCTAAATGTCCTAATAAACAAGTGTCCATATCGTAATACTTTACATTGTCCATGGCCATAGCAAAATGCATTTTAGCACTTAATGCTAAACGGCTTTCTAACATTCCACCCATCATGCAGGGAATATTATTAGCTTTGGCAATATCATGAATTTTAATTGCTTCATGTATGCCTCCGCTTTTGGAGAATTTAATATTTATAGAGTGGCAAGCTTTTTGGGCCATTAATCTTCTTGCATCATGATGTGTAAATACCGATTCGTCGGCCATAATAGCAATAGGAGAGGCTGCACATAATGCAGGTAAATAATCGTCATAATATTTACGCATAGGTTGCTCACAGAATTCAATTTGATAAGGGGCTAAACCTACTAAAACTTTTAAGGCTTCTTCTTTTGCCCAACCTTGATTTGCATCAATTCTAATTTTAGTATCGTAACCAATAGCTTCTCTAATACTTTTTATTCTTACAATATCTTGTGCAGGATCTTTTCCCAATTTTACTTTAATAATATTTACACCTTGCTTCACAAAATCAATAGCATCTTTGGCCATATTTTCTGGTGTATCAATGCCAATGGTTAAATCGGTTTCAATGGGTTTAGATTTACCACCCAAAAAAGCATAAAGCGGTTTACTTGTAGCTTTAGCAGCAATATCATACAAGGCTAAATCAAAAGCACTTTTTGCGGTATAGTTACCTGCAATAATAGTATCAAGTTCAATTAATCTTTCATTAATGGCTAAAGGGTCTTTACCTTTTAGGTAAGTAGCAAAATCCTTGGCAATATTATAACAACTTAACTGCGTCTCTCCTACAATCATAGGAAAAGCAGAACATTCTCCCCAACCTATAATGCCTTCATTGGTATGAATTTTAATAACTATGTTTTGCGCATAATGCATAGTGCCCGTAGCGATGGTAAAAGGGGTCATGGGAATTTTAAACAAGAAAACATCGGTGGAAAGAATTTTCATAAAACTGTTTTTTATAAGACGCGTAATTACAATTATAAAGATACTTAACTCTTATTTAATGACTATAATCCTTTGATTTTTAAGTTTTACTACCGATATTTGCTATACGAATGAATGTTAGCATGAGCCTATCTTTAAACAATACACAAATTGCATTTGCATATAAATCTACAGCCGAATTAAAAAGAGCTCGCTTTCTTTTTTCTGTGATACAAAGTCCCATTATAGTTTCTTTAGCTACTAAGTTAACGCCTGTTTTAATGAATTCTGGTTTGCCCATTAATGGGTTAATTCGAAGCACTATATTTAACCAATTTGTAGGAGGAGAAACTTTAGAAGAAACTGCAAGAGTGGCTAAACAATTAGGGGCCTATGGTGTACAAATTATTTTAGATTATGGTGTGGAAGCAAAAGAAGGCGAAGAGAATTTTGATAATGTTACAGAAAAAATAATGGAGGCAGTAGAATTTGCTTCAACTCAAAATAATATTCCTTTTGTAAGTATTAAGTTAACAGGAATTGCTAGTGTAAAGTTATTAGAAACTTTAAATGAAGCTCCAAGATTAAGAAGCGGTATACATGATAGTGAAATAGAAGATGCTGCTTGGGAGCGAGTGAAAGAAAGAATGTATGCGATTTGTGATTTAGCCACAGAAAAAGGTGTGGGTATTTTATTAGATGCAGAAGAGACTTGGATACAAGATCCTATTGACCGCTTAGCTATTGAATTAATGGCTGAATATAATAAAGAGAAAGTTGTTGTCTATAATACTTATCAATTATATAGAAGTGACCGCTATCATTTTTTACAGTTGTCTCATAAAATTGCTAAAGAAAAAAATTTTAAGTTAGGTGCTAAGTTGGTGAGGGGTGCTTATATGGAAAAAGAAAGATTACGTGCTAAAGAAGAAGCAGTTGACTCTCCAATTCATTTAAATAAGGAAGCCACTGATAAAGATTTTAACGATGCCGCAGCGTTTTGTATCCAAAACAAAGAAACAATTTCATTAATACTAGCTTCTCATAATGAACTTAGCAATTTGAAAATTGCACAACTAATGAGTGAAAAAGGAATACCAGCTGGTGACCCGCATGTGCATTTTTCTCAATTATATGGGATGAGCGATACCATTACTTTTAATATGGCTAAAGAAGGGTATAATGTGAGCAAATACCTTCCTTTTGGGCCCATAAAGGATGTAATACCATATTTAATGAGAAGAGCAGAAGAAAATTCTAGCGTTAATGGGCAAACCAGTAGAGAGCTGCTTTTCATAAGGCAGGAATTGGTGCGTAGGAAGGTAAAAAAATGATTTCTACATAAAAGGTATTGGTTGTAAATTGCACTATGCAACAATACTTGAATTTACTACAACACATTATTGACAACGGCGCAGAAAAGACCGATAGAACTGGAACTGGTACTAAAAGTTGTTTTGGTTATCAGATGCGTTTTAATTTGTCAGAAGGTTTTCCGATGGTAACCACCAAGAAGCTTCATTTGAAAAGTATTATTTACGAATTACTTTGGTTTTTAAATGGCGATACTAACATTAAATATTTAAATGAGAATGGTGTGCGCATTTGGGACGAGTGGGCCGACAAAAATGGCGACCTAGGTCCAGTTTATGGAAAACAGTGGAGAAGTTGGGAAGCTGCGAACGGAGTAGTGATAGACCAAATTTCAGAATTAATTGAACAAATAAAAAAGACACCCGATAGTAGAAGGTTAATTGTTAGTGCATGGAATGTAGGCGACTTATCGAAGATGGCCCTAATGCCTTGTCATAATATGTTTCAATTTTATGTGGCTGATGGAAAATTAAGTTGTCAATTATACCAACGTAGCGCAGATGTATTTTTAGGTGTGCCTTTTAATATCGCATCTTATGCATTACTAACTATGATGATTGCTTCTGTTTGTGGGTTAGAATACGGAGACTTCGTGCATAGCTTTGGCGACGTACATTTGTATAATAACCATATAGAGCAAGCCCAGTTACAATTGTCTAGAAAACCTTTCCCACTTCCAACTATGAAAATTAATAAAGAAGTGAAAGATATTTTCTCTTATCAATTTTCTGATTTTTCTTTAGAGAACTATGAAGCACATCCTAGTATTAAAGCTCCTGTGGCTGTATAAAATATTATAAATGAATATAACTCTTGTAGTAGCTGCTTCTGAAAACAATGCCATTGGTTTAAACAATCAATTATTATGGCATTTGCCTAAGGATATGCGCTTTTTTAAAAACACAACTTGGGGTATGCCCATATTAATGGGAAGAAAAACATTTGAGTCCATTGGCAGTAAGCCCTTGAATGGTAGGTTGAATATTATTATTACTCGTAATAAAAAATGGATATGCGAAGATGTAATGGTAGTCCATTCAATAGAAGAAGCCACTACTTTAGCGGCTAAATTTAGCTACAAAGAATTGTTTGTTATAGGTGGTGGTGAAATTTATGAAAAAGCTTTACCAATTTCACAAAAAATTTGGTTAACAAGAGTACATGCCACAATTGAAGGTGATGTTTATTTTCCAAAGCTAAATGCAGAATGGGAAATGGTGAGTAGTACTCAAAATGTAGCTGATGAAAAACATAAATTTTCTTTTGACTTTGAATGTTGGAAAAGAAAATAATATGTCTTACTCATTTCCCATTAGACTTTACAAATATTTTAATTATTACTTAAATGCCTCTAATAGAAAAGGGCATGGTGTGCATTCTCCCTTTGTATTTAATTTTATTACTGCTGTATTAAATAGTAAAGAACTCAGTCAAGAAACTGGCAACTTTAATAAATACCGTGCTTTAGTAAATTGTATGATTTCTTTTTTTAAACCTTCAGCTATAATGGAATTTGAAGCTTCGCTTAATTATTCGCATGCACTGAAAGAAATTGATGGGGCTGAAACTATTGGACTTGTTTATATAAAACAAAATAAAAATGTAGTTTGTGCACAAGCCTATTTTGATCATTTAATAAACAAGGTAAATAGCCATAGCATACTTATTTTTGAGGGTATACATTTAAGTAAAGAAATGGAAGCTAGTTGGGAGAAAATGAAATCAGATATTAATGTAAAACTAAGTATTGACCTATTTCATCTAGGTATACTTTTTTTTAGACAAGAACAACTTGAGAAAGAAAACTTTACTATTTGTTTTTAAACTATATATATTGTTACCTCATTCATTCATATCATCTTTAAAAGGTTCACCTGGTTTCGACGAGAAGGCGTTTGTAAAAATTCATGAATTAAAAGAGCCTATTACTTCTATAAGAATAAATACAAATAAATCTTTTTTAAAACAGCCTCCTTCTTTCTTTACTGAAGCAAGCCCTGTTGCTTGGTGTGAAAATGGGTATTATTTAAAAGAGCGCCCTTTATTTGTACTAGACCCATTATGGCATGTAGGGGCTTATTATGTTCAAGAGGCTAGTAGTATGTTTTTACAGCATGCATTAAAACAAATAGCCCCAAATGCCGATTCAATAAATGTATTAGATTTATGTGCAGCACCTGGAGGTAAAACTACTTTACTTTCTAACTATTTTAAAAAGGGGTTAGTGGTGGCGAATGAAACTATAAAAAATAGAAATGCTATTTTGGTAGAGAATACCACAAAGTGGGGAGCGGATAATATTGTAGTTACACAGAATGACCCTTCCCATTTTAAAGCACTGCCTCAGTTTTTTGATCTATTGTTAATTGACGCACCTTGCAGTGGTAGTGGTTTATTTAGAAAAGACCCAGAAGCCATAGAGCATTGGAGTGAAGATGCAGTGCAGTATTGTAGTATTAGACAGTCGCGTATAATTGAGGATAGTATTGATTGCTTGAAAGAAGGAGGCTATTTAATTTATTCGACTTGTTCTTATTCAATGCAAGAAGATGAAAATATTGTAGACAAGATAGCTGCGATGGAGGGAATGAAAAGCATTGATTTAAATATTGATAATAGCTGGGGTATTATTCAAAGTGAAAGTCCAATACATAATTCTAAAGCTTACAGATTTTATCCTGATAAAATAAAAGGGGAAGGTTTTTTCTTTGCTGTATTTAAAAAAGAGGTAGCAAATAATTCATCTTATTATAATTCATCTTTTGAAACCACTGCTATTACTAAAAAAGAAACAGAAATTTTAAATTCACATTTTACTTTACCTGACAATTATTATTATATCAATCATCAAGAAAATATTATTGCTTTAGCTATTGAATTTAAAGATGCTTATAATAGTTTGCTTAAAAATTTATATGTAAAAAAAATGGGCTTGTCAATTGGTTCGCTAAAAGGTGCCGATTTAATTCCTGCACATGCACTTGCTATGAGTCATTGGAAAAATCTTCCCTTTCACACTATGGAAGTGGATGAAACAACTGCCCTACAATACTTAAGAAGAGCTGAGATGAAATTACCAGCAGGAAAAGGTTGGCATGCTATACAATATAAAAATACTCAATTAGGCTGGGTAAAATTACTGCCCAATAGATCAAACAACTACTACCCAAATGAATGGAGAATATTGAATTATTGATTATTATATATTAAAAAAATATATAATTAACAATTTTTCTACTTTCTTTGCAATTCATTTTTGTACCTTTGCCAAATGCTTAAGAGATTGATTTTATTGGTATTTATAGTCATTGGCCTATCAGGCCAATTGTCTTCTTATGCAGCTAAGCATAAGCAGAACCAAAAGCATTCACTAAAAACAACAGCTCAGCACAAGAAAAAGGCCAGCCTTCATTCAAAAAAGAAAGGGAAGAAAGGCAATTCAAAAAAAGGGAAAAAGCGTCATGGTAAGCATACTGCATTTGTGCCTTTAAAAAATCCAGAACCACTTAAATTAATTGCAGACAACAAAGAAAAAATGAGGTTGTCAGATAGTTTGCATAAGTCTAACATACTTGTTAATAATACAGAATTAGAAGAAGGCTATTTTGCTAGTTTATTTACCAATCAAAAAAAATCGGCAAGTTTTCAAACCTTAGAAGGTACGGCTGCTGTTTTTAAAAGTGTAAGTGGTTGGGAAGATAAAAAGTTTTATATTTTAACGAATCAATTACCCGTAGGAACCATTGTTAGAATTACTACATCCGATTTAAAAAGTATTTGTGCTAAAGTTATTAATGCTTTGCCAGAAGTAGGTAATTCAATTCAATATAGATTAAGTGATGCTGCTGCTGCTATCTTAGGTATTACCAATAAGACTTTTCAGATTTCAGTAACTTATTAATTTTTTTATTTTTATTTAATTATTTTTTATGAAATGTAAATTTTGCATTTGCCTTTTTTTTATGGCAAGTTTTATTATAAGCTGTGCACAAACAAGTACAAACGCTTCTTTATCCTTAAAAGCTGCTGCATATAAAGAAGCTATTGCTGCTAAAAATATTCAAGTTTTAGATGTAAGAACCGCTGCTGAATTTAATGGCGGCCATATTCCCAATGCTTTACAGGCAAATTGGTTAGATCCCAAAGAATTTACGGATAGAGTGCAAGACTTAGATAAAAATTTACCAGTATATATATATTGTCAGGCAGGTGTAAGAAGTGCATCGGCACAAAGCGCATTAGAAGCAAAAGGCTATAAGGTAGTTAATTTAGAAGGTGGCATAAGTAGCTGGAAAATGAATGGTTTTCCTGTGGAAGGCAAGGGAAATAAACCGCAAATGCGTGTAGAAGATTTTAATATTACTATCGCTTCTAATAATATTGTATTAGTTGAAGTTGGAGCCGATTGGTGCCCACCTTGTAGAAAAATGTTACCAGTGCTTGAAATCTTAAAACAAAAATCGGCAGTACCTTTTTATTTTTTGAGAGTAGATGGAGGTGATGATTTAGAGGTGATGAAATCACTTAATGCGGAAGGCTTACCTACTTTTATACTATTTAAAAATGGTAAAGAAGCATGGAGACATCAAGGTTTAGTAACCGTTGAGGAATTTAATGCTGCTTTAGGTAAATAAGCTTTTTTATACTTATTGTATTATTCCAACACTAATCTTATACTAATATTGATTAAAAATAATCATTATAGATTAACAATAATTTTAGATAGGTTTTCTATAACCTCTTAAAAAATCGGTAATAGGCATTTTCTTTTTCCCTTCCCACTGAATATCATCGATGCCAATATAGCCATCCTTACAAGCTATTTTTGCAAATGTTTTTCCATCGGTAATAAAGCTTCCTACTTTTTCTGTACTTGATGAATTTATAATATGGGTTGTAAAAAGCTTCACTATTTTCCCATCAATTTTAGTTATTGCTCCTGGGAAAGGTGCAAGCCCTCTAATTAAATTATGAATACTTACAGCTGGGTTCTCCCAATTAATTTCACAGTCTTTTGTAAATATTTTAGGTGCGTGTTTTAAATCAACACTTATTTTCGATTGTGCTTTGGCTTGAATAGAATTATTATTTAGCCCTTCAATTGTTTTTACTAATAATGTAGCGCCTACTTCTTTCATTATATCATGCAATTCTCCGGCGGTCATATTTTCACTAATATCAATGGGTGCTTGCATTAAAATATTTCCTGTATCAATTGCATGTTGTAATTGAAAAGTAGTAACACCAGTTTGTTTTTCTCCATTAATAATGGCCCAATTAATTGGAGCTGCTCCTCTATATTGAGGAAGTAAAGAGCCATGCACGTTTAAAGTACCCATGGGTGGAAAAGACCATATAATTTCAGGAAGCATTCTAAAAGCCACCACTACTTGTAGGTCGGGTTTTAGTGTCTTAAGGGCCTCAAAAAATTCAGGAGATTTTAGTTTTTCAGGTTGCAGTATCGGTATATTATTTTCAATGGCAAATTGTTTGACAGCACTTTGTTGTAGCTGCATGCCTCTACCACCTGGTTTATCTGGAGCCGTAACAACCGCAACCACATTCATTTTAGCTGCTAATAAGGCGCTCAAAGAAGCTACTGCAAAAGCAGGCGTACCCATAAAAACTATCCTAGGTTTTCTATCCATTATGCAAAGTTAGTTTATCTGCCATAATTATGTACTTTTGCCCTTTGCACCCTAGGTGCCTTACTAAAAATAAACAATATGCAACAAGTAAAAAATGGGGATACCATTCAAGTGCATTATCACGGTACTTTAACTAGTGGTGAGACATTTGACTCTTCAGAAGGAAGAGCTCCTTTGGAATTCGAAGTGGGTAAAGGAATGGTTATTCCTGGATTCGATAGCGGTGTTTTAGGCATGACAGTTGGCGAGAAAAAAACTATCAATATTCCATTTATGGAAGCTTATGGTCCAAAACAACCCGAGATGATTGTTGAATTTCCCAAAGCTCAATTCCCTGCAGATTTAAATCCAACAGTAGGAATGGCTTTAACGATGAATAATGGTCAAGGACAGCAGTTTCAAGTTATCGTGGTAGAAGTAAAAGAAGAAGTGGTCGTTTTAGATGCCAATCATTCTTTAGCTGGCCAAGACTTAACCTTTGCTTTAGAATTGGTGAAAATCGATTCTCCATCAACAATTATTATGCCTTAAAATAAGGTTTATTTTTTTCTATAAAATGTCCCGCGACTTTAGAAGCTGTCGGGACATTTTTATTATCTTTAGTTATGACATTAGAATCATTAGAAGTAGCTGATCGTTTACTTAGATATGTTCAAATAGACACACAAAGCGATCCTTATTCCAACAGCTTTCCCTCTACAGAAAAACAAAAAAATTTATCTAAAATATTAGTGGCTGAATTGCAGCAAATGGGTATTCAAGATGCAGCAATGGATGAGTATGGCTATGTGATGGCTACTATTGAGGCTACACATAATAGAAAAGTACCCGTTGTTTGTTTCTGTGCCCATATAGATACAGCGCCTGATTGTAGTGGCACCTTGGTTAAACCTATTTTACATAATAACTATAATGGAGCGCCCATTATTTTACCAGATGATCCAACACAAATTATTACCACTGATGCTTATCCTTATTTAAAGAATTTTATAGGTCAGTCAATTATTACGGCCTCTGGGAAAACATTATTAGGGTCAGACGATAAAGCAGGAGTTGCCATTATTATGGAAATGGCTAGTTATTTAATGAAAAATAAAAATATTGAACACGGCACTATCAAAATTTTATTTACACCTGATGAAGAAGTGGGAAGAGGAACAGAACATTTAGACATCAAAAAATTAGGAGCCGATTTTGGATATACTTTAGACGGAGGTGAGTTGGGTAGTTTTGAAATGGAAACTTTTAGCGCCGATAGTTTAGTATTGCATATTCAAGGAGTAATTGCACATCCCGGAGCAGCAAAAGGAATTTTACAAAATGCAATTAAAATTGCGGCAGATATTGTAGCTGCTTTACCAAAAAATGAATGGAGTCCTGAGCATACGGAAGGACGCCTAGGATTTATACATCCTAATCACATTGAAGGGGGCGCTGAAACAGCGCGCATAGAATTTTTAGTGCGTGATTTTGATACAGCAATGTTAAAGCTGCATGCAGATAGATTATATGCCATAGCGCAAAAAGTGATTGCTGGCAATAAAGAATACTCTAAAGCCATTGTTACCATGGAAGTAAAGGAGCAGTACCGCAATATGAGAGAAGTAATTCATCAGCATCCTATCATTGTTGAAAAGGCGTTGGATGCCTATAAATTAGTAGGCTTAAAGCCCATTGTTACACCCATTAGAGGGGGCACCGATGGAAGTCGTATGAGTTTTATGGGACTACCCACTCCAAATATATTTACAGGTATGCAAGCTATTCATAGCAAGCATGAATGGGTGGGAGTTTCGGACATGGAAAAATCGGTTGAACTGCTGGTGAAATTGGTGGAAATAATTTAACATATTGATAGTTATTCACACCCATTTATTTTCAAACAAAACGATTTAACTTTAATTTATAAATTTAACGCTATGCTTTTTTTGTTACAAGTTGCAGAAGATAAAATTTCATTATTGAGTTTATTGCAAAAAGGTGGATGGATTATGTATCCATTATACATTCTTTTAGTCATTGCCATTTTTGTTTTTATTGAGCGTGTATTAGCGATAAAAAAAGCCGGCACTATGGATGCTAAATTTATGTTTATTATTAAAGATCATATTTTATCTGGAAATATAGAAGCTGCAAAAGCAATGTCTAAAAATGCAGATAACCCGGTTGCCAAGATGATTGAGAAGGGAATTATAAGAATTGGCAAACCCATTGATGCAATTGAAAAAAGTATGGAGAATGTTGGTAAGTTAGAAATGTATTCTATGGAGCGTAATTTAAATATTTTGTCATTAGTGGCGGGTATTGCTCCTATGTTTGGTTTTCTTGGAACAATTGTAGGTATGGTGCAATTATTTTATGGCATTGCTTCTACAGGAGAATATACTTTAAACACTATTGCAGGGGGTATTTATACAAAAATGATTACTTCAGCAACTGGTTTAATCATAGGACTTATTGCCTATGTAGGGCATAACTATTTATCAACTCAAATAGATAAAACAGCCAATAAAATGGAAACAGCAAGTGCCGACTTTTTAGATATTTTACAAGAATCTACTCATTCTTAATCTATGAATTTAAGAAAGCGATTAAGAAATTCTCCAGAAGTGCATACAGGTGCATTAAATGATATATTATTTATATTATTATTATTCTTTTTAATAGTATCTACACTTGCCAACCCCAATGTAATTAAGGTTTCTAATCCAAAGGCTTCAAGTGATACCAAGGCGAAACAAACAGTAGTGGTAACTATTGATAAAGAACAAAAACTTTTCATAGGATCTACTGCTGTTACTATTGAAGCCTTGCCCAATGAATTAAAATTATTTTTATCCAAAGAAACCGAGAAACCATCTGTGGTCATTAATGGCGATAGCGTTGCCAATTTAGGGGTTACCATTCAGGTCATGCAAATTATAAAGTCTTTAGGCGCTACACCTGTAGTAGCGGTGAATCCAGCGCATTAAATTATTAGTAAGTCTTGAATTAAATAATTACTAGAAATTAGAATAACAAACATTCCATAAGTTCATTGCTTATTTCAAGCTGGCTCTTATCATTCTATTTTTTCCAAAACTATCTTTTCTTAATTCGGCGTGGTAATTTAATTCATCTAATAAAGCTAAAATGGAATTACCCTGATCATAATGTATTTCAAAAAATAGCTGCCCATTTTTTGATAAATTTTGCTTTCCTATTTTGGCAATGACTCTATAATAAATAAGTGGGTCTTCGTTCGAAACAAATAATGCAATGGAGGGCTCAAAGTTCAGTATTTGTTCTTGCATATTTTTTTTCTCTCTTAATGGAATATAAGGTGGGTTACTTACTATAATATCATAACTAGTTTCAAGTGCCGCTGTATTTAAAATATCTTTTTCTACCCAATGTATAGGTGCGTTTAAATTTTTAGCATTATTTTGAGCCACCGCTAAAGCCTCCTTACTAATATCTAATCCAGTAACTATACAATTAGATAGGGCTAATTTTAAGGCAATAGGTATGCATCCAGAACCTGTACCTATATCTAAAATTGATAAAGATTTATTTATGATACTTGCATAAGAAATAATCCATTCAACTAGTTCTTCGGTTTCAGGCCTGGGTATTAAGACATGTTCATTCACCATTAATTCATTACCCATAAACCAAGCTTTTCCTAAAATATACTGTATAGGTTTGCCATTTAATAATTGCTCTGCGTAATTTTCTAATTGAGCTTGATGTTCCTTTGTTAATTCCGTGTTTATATTTACAATTTGTTGCATTCTATTCCATCCAGTAACCGCTTCAATAAGCATACCCATTAAACTAGTTAATTCTACTGCATCAATTGTAGAGGCCAGCTTTTGCTTTAGGAATATTTTTATTTCTTGTAAACTCATACCACAATGTTACAAATGATTATGCATTATGAACTAGCTTTGAATAAATAATTCTAAGAACGTTTATTTATATGGATTCTCTTTTTTATAATACCATTGAAAAACCTGCTATTGCTGAATTTAAAGATAGGGGAAGCAAGTTCTTGGCCTACTCCTACCCAGTAGAATCGGTGGATACTTGTAAAAAAATCATCTCAGGACTAAAAAAAGAACATCCTAAAGCAGTGCATTTTTGTGTTGCCTATCGTATTGGGATAGAAGGTAATTTATTTAGAGCTAGTGATGACGGAGAACCAGCAGGTTCTGCAGGTAGGCCTATATTAGGACAAATAGATAGTAAAGAACTTACCAATATTATGGTAGTGGTGGTTCGTTATTTTGGAGGAACTTTATTAGGCGTGCCTGGTTTAATAAATGCTTATAAAACGGTTACAGCACTTGCCTTGCAATTAGCACCCATTGTACAAAAGCCTATTGAAATTAAATATGAATTAAATTTTGATTATCATCAAATGAATGAAGTTATGACGATAGTCAAACAATATAATTGTTCAGTGGTTGAACAAGAAGCACAACTGTTTGTACAATTAAAAATTGGAATACCCAAAGCGAGGGTAGAAGAGGCTTTGAATAAATTCAATGATTTAAGAGAAGTAAAATTAACCTTGATTTCTAATTAATATAGTAGTTGGCTTATAGTACTAGCAATATTGAATTAATACATAAACTTTATAGCGCAACCGACTTAATAGAAAAGGTATCTAGTATTTATAAAATCCTTCCCCTGTTTTTACGCCTAACTTTCCTTCTTCCACCATCTTTACTAATAATGGGCAAGGTGCATATTTGGTATTGTTAAAACCTTCTTCCATAATAATCATAATATTCTTGCAAACATCTAAGCCAATATAGTCGGCTAGTTGCAAGGGTCCCATAGGGTGGGCCATTCCTAATTTCATAATCTGATCAATGGTAGCAGCATCACTAATTCCTTCTGAAAAAGCATGAATGGCTTCATTAATCATGGGCATTAAAATTCTATTGGCTATAAAACCTGGTGCATCTTTTACAACGCATGGAATTTTATCAATTGTTTTAGTGAGTGCCACAATAATTTCGGTAACCGATGTTGCAGTAGCTGCCCCATTAATAATTTCTACTAGTTTCATAATGGGTACTGGATTCATAAAATGCATACCAATTACAAGTGATGGTCTTTGGGTGGCAGCGGCAATCTGACCAATAGAAATAGAGGAAGTATTAGTTGCTAGTATACAATTAGGCTTTGTATGTTTATCCAAGCTAGCAAATATCTCTTTTTTAATCTCGCTATTTTCAGTAGCTGCCTCAATGACTAAGTCGGCATTGGCAACGCCAAATTCAATAGAGGTAGAAGTTTGAATATTGGCAAGCGTATTTGCTTTGTCTTTGGCAGAAATAGTTTGCTTGGCAATTTGTCTATCTAAATTTTTTCCAATGGTGGCTATTGCTTTTTCTAAAGCACTTGTTTGTGCATCAATTAATTGTACCTTAAATCCCTTTTGTGCAAAAACATGCGCTATGCCATTACCCATGGTGCCTGCACCAATGACTGCAATATTTTCCATAAGAAACTATTTTTTAGATTTATAATCTCCCCTTTTCCATGAATTAATAAAACTGCGCCAAGCACTTGGGTTTAATAAATTCATTGGAGGTAATTGCCCCGAGTAGTAATATTTAGTAGCTTGTTGTGTTAAAGAAGCACCAACAGCTTCTTTGCCATCATAAGGTAAGCTAGAAAGAATAATTCTTTTTTGACTTGCACTTGTATTTTTTCTAGCAGTCTCATATAAGTCATCGTCCACTTTTGCATTTACAAAATCTCTTTCAAACTGTGCACGTGACGGTCTTGCTCTTAAAATAGTGGCGGGTAAAAAATTAGTGTCATTTACCATTAATTGAATGACGCTATATTGGTTGCCTTCTAATTTTGTGGGAATTAGGATGGTTCTATTTTTAAAGCCTACACAAGAAAAAGTAATAGTCTCTCCTTTATTCACAGCAATAGAAAAAACACCATCGTTATTGGTAATAGTTCCACGTCCTTTTTTATCCACTAAAACACTTGCAAAAGGAATGGCCCTTAAACTATCTGCCGTCATAATAACACCATATAATTGAATCACAGAATCGCGGTAAATATCGACCGTTTGAGCATATACCTTTTGGCCAAAAGAAATGGCAATGAATATTGCTGTGATAAATAATGTCTTTCTCATGTAGGTGCAAATTTAAGCCTCAATCTTTAAATAATAGAACCCATTTTTGAATATTCTGCCTATTAAAACAGCAAAATAAGTGTAATGAGCGTTAACTTTGCAGCGATCTAATTTTTTTAACAAAAACTTCCAAAATGACTAGTGCGGATATTTTAAAGGCCTTAAGTAATGTGCAAGAACCTGATTTGGGTAAGGACTTGGTGACTTTGAACATGATTAAAGATCTTCAAATAAACGGAGACAAAGTAAGCTTTACTATTGTGCTCACAACGCCTGCTTGTCCAATGAAAGATTTAATGAAAAATGCCTGTGAAAATGCCATTAAATTACTAGTGAATAAGGCGGCTATCATTGAAGTAAATTTTACATCTAATACCACCAGTTTAAGAAAAGATGAAAAGAAGGTTTTAGGACAAGTAAAAAATATTATTGCGGTAGTAAGTGGTAAAGGTGGTGTAGGTAAAAGTACGGTTTCTGCAAACATTGCATTAGCCTTAGCAGAAGGCGGCGCTAAAGTAGGTTTAATGGACGCAGATATTTATGGTCCAAGTGTACCTATTATGTTTGGTGTAAGAGGGCAAAGGCCTTTAATGAAAGATGGTGATGGTCAAGGAATTATTATTCCATTAGAAAAATATGGTATTAAATTAATGAGTATTGGATTATTAGTAGATGAAAAAGATGCAGTGGTTTGGAGAGGTCCCATGGCAAGTAGTGCTATACGTCAATTTATTACTGATGTAGATTGGGGAGAATTGGATTATTTAGTTATTGATATGCCACCCGGCACTGGCGATATACATTTAACTATTATGCAAACTGTTCCAGTAACTGGAGTAGTTATTGTAACCACCCCTCAAACAGTAGCACTTGCAGATGCTAAAAAAGCCATAGCTATGTTTGGGCAAGCCAATGTGAAAGTGCCTATTATTGGTTTAATTGAAAATATGTCTTATTTCACACCTGCTGAATTGCCCAATAATAAATATTATTTATTTGGTAAGCAAGGTGGTCAAAATTTAGCCACAGAATATGATCTTGCATTCTTAGGAGAAATTCCTTTAGTACAATCCATTAGAGAAGGGGGAGATGCAGGTGTCCCTGCCATGGTAGGTGAAGAAGAAATTTCTAAAGCTGCTTTGAGAGGGGTGGTATCGAATGCAGTGCGTCAAATAGCAATTAGAAATGCAAATCTTCCTAAAACAGAAACAATATCAGTAGCTTAATATGTCAAATAAAATAATCATAGCCATTGATGGTTATTCTTCTTGCGGTAAAAGTACTTTAGCAAAGGCCTTAGCTGCAAAGCTTGCCTATGTGTTTATTGATACGGGGGCAATGTACCGCGCCGTGGCTCTTTATTTTTTGAGAAATAATATTGATTTTAATATTGAAGCGCAAATTGTAAAAGCTTTAGGAGAAATAAAATTAAACTTTGTTTATAATGCTTCTAGTTTAAAAAGTGATATGGTATTGAATGGAGAAAATGTTGAAGCTGAAATTAGAGAAATGCGTGTGAGTGAAAAAGTAAGTGAAGTGGCCACCATTGGTGCTGTGAGAGACTTTGCTGTTGCTCAACAACAAGCTATGGGTGAATTCAAAGGTATTGTAATGGATGGTAGAGATATTGGCACTGTCGTATTTCCTAATGCAGAGCTTAAAATTTTTGTAACAGCCGACCCAGCTATTAGAGTAGAGAGAAGATTTTTAGAATTGCAAAAAACAAACCCTTCTATTAGAAAAGAAGAAATAGAAGCGAATTTAAAGCACAGAGATTTAATGGATACCACTAGAGAAAGGAGTCCTTTAAAACAAGCCCAGGATGCCATTGTTTTAGACAATACAAATATGACAAGAGAGGAGCAATTTAATTTAGCACTTAGTTGGGCGCTTGCCAAAATTGGATAACATCATCCAGCGCTTCTTCTACATTATAAAAGCTGGCCACTTTTCTTATAACCGATTCCACTACTGTATCTGGGCAGCTAGCGCCACTAGTCATTAAAATAGAAACTGTAGGTTGAGCAGGTAAAAAGTTTTTAATAATTTCTTCTGATTTATCTTTCCAATTAGTTTTAATAATTTCATTTTCGTTGATAATTTTATTAACATCATCAATAAAATAAGTAGGTAGTTTTTGCTCACATAATTCAACTAAATGTGAACTATTGCTGCTATTTTTCCCGCCCATTACAATAGCTAAATCGGCAGGCGTGTTTAATAATTCAATGACCGCCGATTGATTATCATTAGTTGCATAACATAGTGTATCACGGGTATCGGCAAAATGAGCGTTTATATTTTCTTTACCATATTTTTCAATGATAATATTTTTTAAATAATCTGAAATGGCTTGCGTATCTGTGGCAAGTTGAGTAGTTTGATTTATCACTCCTAATTTTTCAAAATGAATATTTGTATCAAAATCTGCCGAATATCTATTTTTAAAATGTTTTTCAAATTCAGTTAAAGGTAATTCTGACTTAATTATTTTACCTAAAACAATGGCCTCCTGCATGTCGTTCACAATTAAAGTTGGCGCTTTATGTGCGGCATGAGAGAAAGTAGCCCTGGTTTCTTCATGTTTAGGTTTGCCGTGAATGATAATTGTAAAACCTTTTTTTGCAATTTGATCACCGCGGTTCCAAACTTTTTCTACAAAAGGGCAGGTGGTATTGTACTTATGAATTTGAATTCCTATTTTATTAATTCTTGCTTCTAATTCTAAAGTGGTTCCAAAAGCAGGAATGATAACTACATCTTCTTTTGTTAAAGAATCTATATCAATTAATTCATTGCCATTTGTATCGTGTAAAAATTTTACTCCTTTTTTTGTTAAGTCTGCATTTACTTGGGGATTGTGAATCATTTCGCTTAAAAGAAATATTTTTTTCCCTTTATTCTCTTCTATCGTTTTATAGGCAATCTCAATTGCATTTTCAACACCATAACAAAATCCAAAATGTCTTGCTAAATAAATTTTTAGTGGGCCTAAATCAATCAAGGCTGGGCTAAAGTCTTTTTTTAATTTATCCTCTTCCTTGCGCTTATTTTTAATAGCACTAATGAGTGTACTACGATAACCGGCAGGAACTTCAAAATGCTTCATGGGTAACTTTTAATGACTTACGAACACAAAAGTACATAGTTCGTATCTTTTTACCCATTTTTCCCTCAAACATTGCTTATAAATATAGGCTTTACTAGTTTAGGCTACCTATCTTTGCGCCATGAATTACGTTTCTGTAGAAGGATTAACTAAAAGTTATGGCATTAACCCTTTATTTAAGGGTATTAATTTCAATATCAATGAGGGTGATAGTATAGCATTAATTGCTAGAAATGGTGTGGGTAAAACCACTTTGTTAAGAATATTGGCCGGCAAAGAAGTTCCTGATGCAGGTACTGCCAAAATTCACAAGGACGTGCATTTGGTTTTATTTGAACAAGAGCCTCAATTTATAGAATCGGCTAGTATTACCCAGAATTTATTTAATCAGGATCATCCCGTAATGAAGGCTATTAGTAATTATGAAATGGCCATGGAGTCGGAGGATGAAAATTTGATTACCGATGCTATTATGGAAATGGAGGAAAGAAGTGCATGGGATTTTGAGTCAAAAGTGAAAACCATTTTAACGCAGTTAAATATTAATCATTTAGAACAACCGGTTTCAAAATTAAGTGGAGGACAACGAAAACGTGTTTCTTTAGCCAAAACTTTAATTCAAATTGGTTTTGAACCTAAGCATGTTTTATTATTAATGGATGAACCTACTAACCATTTAGATTTAAATATGATAGAGTGGTTAGAGAATTATTTATCGCAAGAAAAAGTGACTTTATTATTAGTATCGCATGACCGCTACTTCTTAGAAGCGGTAACCGATCAAATTTGGGAACTTGAAAGAGAGAATTTATATACCTATAAAGGTGATTATGAAAATTATTTAGAAAAGAAAGCAGCCAGAATTGATTCTGAGTTAGCTAGTATTGATAAAGCGAAAAATACATTTAGAAAAGAATTGGAATGGATGCGCAAGCAGCCCAAGGCGAGAACTACCAAAAGTAAAAGCCGTCAAGATAATTTTTATGAAGTTGAAGCCAAGGCCAAGCAGAAAATTGAAGAGACCAATTTGCAATTGGATATGAAAATGACAAGATTGGGTGGTAAAATTATTGAAGCTAAAAAAGTATATAAGTCCTTTGGTGATTTAGTAGTTTTAAAAGGTTTTGATTATACATTTAGTAAAGGAGAGCGTATTGGGGTAGTGGGCAAAAACGGCGTGGGAAAATCTACCTTTTTACAAATTTTACAAGGTATTACCCAGCCAGACAGTGGTAAGATTAATGTAGGTGAAACTATTGTCTTTGGGCATTTTTCTCAAGAGGGTCTTGTGTATAAAAAAGATATGCGTGTTATTGAGTTTTTGAAAACATTTGCTGAAAACTTTCCTTTAGCCAGCGGTGGTTCTTTAAGCGCAGCACAATTTTTAGAATTGTTTTTATTTACACCTGATAAGCAATATACTTATTTAAGTGCTTTGAGTGGGGGAGAGAAAAAAAGGTTACAATTACTTACTATTTTATTTAAAAATCCCAATTTTCTAATATTAGATGAACCTACCAATGACTTAGACCTACCTACCTTGGCAGTCTTAGAGCAATTTTTAATTGATTTTGCAGGTTGTGTATTATTAGTTTCTCACGATAGATATTTTATGGATAAACTGGTGGACCACTTGTTTATATTTGAAGGAAATGGTGTGATTAGAGACTATCCAGGTAACTATACACAATTTAGAATTTTAGAAAAGACGAAACAAAACTATGCAGCTCTTAGTTCTGATATTTCTAAGGCTAAAGATTTTTCAGTTCCAGGAAAAGAGGATCCAATACCTGTTCAAGCCCCTGTTGCCCATAGAAAGTCTTCTGAGAAATTGAGCTTTAAAGAAAAAACTGAAATGGAAAATTTAAATAAGTTTATCCCTGAGATGGAAGAAAAGAAAAAAGTATTAACCGAAAAGTTAAATGATAGTAGTTTGGCTTATGATAAAATTATAGAATTGAGCGAAGCTTTAGGTACTTTGAATTCACAATTAGAAGAAGCCGAATTAAGATGGTTGGAATTAAATGAGAAGAATTATTAAAATAGTTTAATAAAAACACTGTTTGTGTCTAGTACCTAGGCCTCATTTTTGAATTCTACTTCAATTATGAGGCCTAAGTTTTTGAACTTAATTACTTTTTCAGAATAATTTGGTAGAAGAATAAAGCCAGTAAATATTTTACTTGCTATTCATCATTAAACTAACATTATTATGAAACCTATTGAACGCATTTCCGCGTACCTAAAATTCAAAAACATTAGTCCGCATTCATTTGAACGTAAAGTGGGCCTCTCTAATGGCTATTTTGCTAAACAACTTCGTAATCTAGGGTCTATTGGCTCTGACATTCTAATAAGAATTGATGAGCTCTTCGCTGATTTAGACATACTCTGGGTGCTTACAGGCCAAAGACAAATGATTAATGGCTCCAATGATCCCATGAGTGAATTTGGGAGTATGAAAATGGATGAATTTATTTCTAAGTATGAATCAGAGAATAGAAAAATTAAATTATTAGAATCTGATGTAGAGAAGTTGCAAGTAGTGCTTAATGATAAAGACAAAATAATTTCTCTATATGAAGTAATTGCTAACAATAAAATAAATTCGGCACCTCTTGAAAATAATCATCAAGTGATGCCGAATTTTAATCAAGCCATGCCGAATCAATAATATTATTTAAGCATAAGAAGCAACTGGCTCACAAGTACAAACTAAATTTCTATCACCATGTGTATTATTAACTCTTGCCACTGTAGGCCAGAATTTATTTTGTTGTACATAATATAATGGGAAAGCTGCTTCTTGTCTTGTATAAACATGCTTCCACTCATCTGCACAAATTACTTTCTGCGTATGAGGTGCATTTTTTAAAGGGTTATCAACTTTATCTGATAGCCCTTTTTCTATAGCTGTAATTTCATCATGAATAGAAATTAACGCATCACAGAAACGATCTAGCTCAGCTTTGTCTTCACTTTCAGTAGGTTCAATCATAATAGTACCTGCAACTGGGAAGCTCATGGTAGGTGCGTGGAATCCGTAATCTATTAAACGCTTGGCTACATCTTCTGCTTCAATGTTTGCGCTAGCTTTAAAAGGTCGAAGGTCAATGATAAATTCATGAGCGCAGGTGCCATTTTTCCCAGCATATAATATGGTGTATTTTTTTTCTAAACGCGATTTCATGTAATTCGCATTTAAAATAGCATAGGCAGTCGCTAATTGTAAACCTGTAGCGCCTAACATTTTAATATATGCATAGCTAATTAATAAAATACTAGCCGATCCCATGGGAGCTGCACTTACAGCACCAATTTTATTTTTATTAAATATATGCCCTGGTAAGAACGGTGCTAATTTATCGTTTACACAAATTGGGCCCATGCCTGGTCCGCCGCCACCATGTGGTATAGCAAATGTTTTATGTAAATTTAAATGACAAACATCGGCACCAATAGCGCCTGGGCTAGTTAAACCCACTTGCGCATTCATATTCGCTCCATCCATATATACTAAACCACCAAGTGAATGAATGCAATCACAAATATCAATAACTGTTTCTTCAAACACGCCATGGGTAGAAGGATAAGTAATCATGAGTCCGCCTAAATTGTCCTTATGTAAGTTTGCTTTTTCTTTTAAATCGTTCATGTCAATATTGCCTGCTGCATCACAAGCCACTACAATTACTTTAAAACCAGCCATAACTGCACTAGCTGGATTTGTTCCATGCGCACTAATTGGAATAAGGACAATATTTCTATGCGCTTGCTTATGATGTTCGTGGTAGGCGCGAATAGTTAATAAACCAGCGTATTCACCTTGAGCGCCACTATTAGGTTGTAAGCTACAAGCAGTGAAGCCAGTAGTTTCACATAAGTAGGCGCTTAATTCTGTGGCCATTTCTTGATAACCTAAAGTTTGACTACTTGGTGCAAAAGGATGCATACTGCTAAATGCAGGCCAGCTTACTGGAATCATTTCAGTAGCTGCATTTAATTTCATCGTACAACTTCCCAGGCTAATCATACTTGTATTTAAAGACAAGTCTTTATTTTCCAATTGTTTGATATAGCGCATCATTTGTGTTTCACTATGATGTGAATTGAATACAGGATGTTGTAAATAAGAAGAAGTGCGCAAAAGTGAAGGAGGTATAGAAGCTGCACTAGCTGCTTTACCACTTGCCTTTTTGCTAGTTAATTTTTCGAATAAGGAAACCACTTTTGCAATTTCATTTTCTGAAATGGTTTCATCAATGGTAATTGAAATTGTATGATTGTTTTTATTATCATTGAAATAGCGAAAATTAATATCAGCAGCTAAAGCTTCTTTTTGTAAAGCAGCTATATCAAATCCTGTTACATGTAAAGTGTCAAAATAAAATTTATTGGCTTGCGTGATACCTATACTTTTTAATTGAGCTTCTAATTTTTGTGCTAAGCCATGAATTTTTTGCGCAATTTTTTTCAGACCTACTGGCCCATGATAAATAGTATACATCACTGCCATATTCGCTAGTAATGCTTGTGCAGTACAAATATTGGAAGTGGCTTTTTCTCTTTTAATATGCTGCTCTCTTGTTTGTAATGCCATTCTTAAAGCTCTATTTCCTTGTGCATCGATGCTTACACCAATTAATCTTCCTGGCATACCTCTTTTAAATTCATCTTTGGTAGCAAAGTAAGCAGCATGTGGTCCACCAAATCCCATAGGAACACCAAAGCGTTGTGTATTACCCACCGCTACATCTGCATTTAATTCACCTGGACTTTTTAATAGTGTAAGAGACATAATATCGGCTATTAATATAACCAAGCCACCTGCTTGATGCACTTGATCAATAAAAGTAGTGTAGTCTTCAATACTTCCAGTATTGTTTGGATATTGTAAGATGGCGCCAAAATAAGTATTGTCAATTTTTGTAGTTTGATAATTCCCTTCTTCAATTTGTATATGAATAGGAGTAGCTCTTGTAACTAGAACATCCTTAGTTTGAGGGAAAATAGCACTGTCTACAAAAAACTTAGGCTGTGTAACTGTATCTGTTTTATTCACATGATTAAAAATCATAGCCATGGCTTCAGCAGCAGCGGTAGCTTCGTCTAATAAAGAAGCATTGGCAATAGGAAGTCCGGTTAAATCACAAACCATGGTTTGAAAATTCAATAAACTTTCTAAACGGCCTTGTGCAATTTCTGCTTGGTAAGGAGTATACTGCGTATACCAACCTGGGTTTTCAAAAATATTTCTAAGTATTACGCTAGGTGTTATAGTTCCATAATAACCTTGTCCAATAAAATTGGTAGCTACAATATTTTTCTCTCCTATTTTTTTCAATGACTGCAACATTTCAAATTCAGAAAGGCCTTCTGGAATTTGCATTGGCTTTTTAGAACGTATATTATTAGGAATTGTTTTCTCAATTAATTCATCAACCGATTTTATGCCAATAGAGTCTAACATTTTTTCAGTGTCTTGGGCGCTTGGGCCAATATGTCTTTTGATAAATTCTGCTCCGTTCGTATTGAGTTGCAACATAAATAGGGTGTTTTAAAAATGGACCCAAAGATACAAAAAACCCGCCCCTAATAAAAGCCGTTTTTTAGTTGGTGGGGAAAGCTTGTGGATGAGGGTTAAAAAGTTTATATTTGACTCCTATTATGAGCCTATCTATTGAACAATTATATGAAGTGCCAGCACCGGAGACACTTAAGAAATTCCAAAATTTTTTAAAAAGGGTAGATAAACGCAAAATACTTAAACAATTGCCCGACTTACATGAAGCCGCTTTTGAAAAAGTGAATTGTTTGGATTGTGCTCGTTGCTGTAAAAATTATTCTCCAAGATTTAAAATGCCCGATATTAAAAGAATTAGTAAGTATTTGAGAATAAAAGAAACGGTGTTTATAGATACTTATTTAGACATGGATCAGGAAGGAGATTATGTTGCCAATACTAAACCATGTCCTTTTTTAGGTAAAGATAATGTATGTAGTATTTATGAACATCGTCCTACGGACTGCCAACGATTTCCTTATACTGATGAAGATGTATTTTTTAAGCGTGCTGCTATTACTATGAAGAATGCTGAATTTTGTCCCATTGTGCATGATGTGATGCATGGTCTTTTGACTACTCCTTAGTTTTTTAAAAGTATTTCTCTTTAAAATTATTTCTCTAAAACTAATACTCCATTTTTCTTAAAGTAGGGGCCTTAAACCAAGTGGTTACTACCACAAGTATAGTCATAGTTCCACCAAAAACAACAGATGGAATAACGCCTAATAATTTAGCAGCCACTCCACTTTCAAATTGTCCAAATTCATTGCTACTATTAATGAACATAGAGTTTACGCTCATTACTCTGCCGCGCATATGATCGGGTGTTTTTAATTGTACAATTGTACCTCTTACAATCATACTGAAGCCATCTAATATGCCACTCACTAATAAGGCAGCAAAAGACAACCAGAAAAATTTAGATAATGCAAATACAATAATACATAGGCCAAATCCGCCTACGGCAATTAATAATTTTTTCCCTTGTCCTGCAGTAACAGGAAATAGGGTAATGATAAAAATAATTAAGATGGCACCTATATCAGAAGCTGCATTTAACCAACCAAAGCCAATAGGACCCACTTTTAAAATATCTACTGCATATACAGGTATCATAGCTACAGCCCCTCCAAATAAAACGGCAAATAAATCTAAAGAAAGAGCCCCTAATAATTCTTTGGTATTAAATACATAACGCAAACCTTCTTTTACACTCTCTAATGTTTTTTGATTAGCTACTAAATTGGCATGTGGTGGCTTCGCTGTTATTTTTGCAATATAAAAATAGCCGGCAGTTACTAAGGCTACAACACTAATTAAAGCACCAGTATGCCCATAACCAGCAATTATAAAACCCACAATTGAATGACCTAAAATGGAAGCGGTTAGCCAAATGCCTTGGCTCCAAGTGGTGGCATTTTGAAGTAATTCCTTAGGAATAATAACTCCTACAATGGTACCAAAACTTGGCCCAGTAAAGGATCTAATAATACCTGTACAAAAAACAACAAAATATATACAAATAGCAATGATAAGAGAGCTATGTCTTGCTAAAGCATTGGTATTGTCAACTTTATCATTATAAATTGACAAACACAATAAAATTATAGCACAAATCCAATATAAACTTACGCCTCTTAATAGCAGTTTTCTTTTTTCACTTATATCAATCACATGCCCTGCATAGAGTGCTAAGGATACCGCAGGAATTACTTCTGCTAGTCCAATAAGGCCAATGGCAAAAGGTTCTTTAGTTAATTCGTAAATCCACCAGCCTACTAAGGTGCCCATCATTCTGAGGCCCATAATAAAAAGAAAGCGACCTAACATTAGATTTTTAAATTCTACCACTTTTAAAGAGGCAAAAGGACTTATTTTAGGTGTATTACTTATTTCCATTGTACTAAGTTAGGGTAAAGTAAAATAATGCTGTCCTTGTTCTAAGTCCTTGTCAAGGGCATCGGTGATTACTTTTAAATGGGCTTCATTGTATATAAAATCGGCATTGGAAGCGTCAATGTAAATAGTTTTTATTTGATGCTGTTTGATATAGCTAGTATAAGTCTCTTGAATTCTAAATAAATAATCATCTGGTATTGTTTGTTCAAATTTTCTATTTCTTTTTTTAATATTAAATTGTAATTTATTAACAGGTGCGTGTAAATAAATTAAAATATCAGGGGTGGTCAATTGTTGAGAAAATACATCAAACATTTTTTGGTATAATCTGTATTCTTCATCAGGCAAATTTACTTTAGCAAACAGTAGACATTTTGTAAATATATAATCGGAAATTATAAGCTCTTGAAATAAATCATTTTTTTTAATGAGTTCTTGCTGTTGTTTAAAACGCTCTGCTAAAAAAAATAACTCTAAAGGAAAAGCATATTGTTTTGGATTTTCATAAAACTTAGTTAGAAATGGGTTTTCAGCAAACTCCTCCAATACCAACTTAGCATTATAATGCTTGGAGAGTAACTGGGATAAGGTAGTTTTGCCTGCTCCAATATTTCCTTCAATAGCAATATAACGGTGGTTCATAATATCTATATAATTTCTAAAATGCTAGTTCCAAATATAGCAAGCTGTGGCTTTATTCACTGCTTTTTTTATACACAACAGAAGAATCTCCACATTCTTTTAACAATACTTCATTGGTTTTTTGTAAAATTGGGTGAATAAAGCTACCCGCAATTTCTGTTAAGGGCAGTAATACAAATTTTCTTTCTGCCATGCTCGGATGTGGTATAGTTAAGTTAGAAGTATCTATTATTTCATTATTATAATAAATGATATCAATATCAATGTTTCTAGGACCTAAAGGAATTTCTCTTTTTCTTCCTAAAGCAATTTCAATTTTTAAAATTTCTTCCAATAATTTCTCTGCCTCTAAAGTAGTTTCTAATGCTAAGGCTTGATTTAAAAATGTAGGCTGATCTTTGTATCCCCAAGCTTCTGTTTCATAAATAGAAGATGAAGAAATTATGCTACCGCATTTTATATTTATGCTATCTCGAGCGCATGCCAAGTTTGCCATTCGGTCGCCCATATTACCACCTATCAAGAGGTATACATTATTCATAAGAAGGATTCTTAAAGTAGGCCAAATATCCATAATTTTGCTGCGTATCCCTATTTTAAATCATTCTATTTTTATCTAATTTTCATGAAACAGTTCTTTAAGACTTTTTTTGCATCCTTACTTGCACTAATTATTTTTAGTTTAATAGGTTTGGTTATTATTGCATCTATAGCAGCTAGTTTTTCAAAAGAAGAACAAAAAATTACACCTGCTAACTCTGTATTGGTCATTGATATTGCTGAAAATTTTGAAGAGCAAATTAAGTCTGATGCCTTTTCTGAAATTTTGAGACAGAAGAAAGGTAAGTCACCTAGTTTATCTCAATTAATTGGATTAATCCAACATGCTAAAAAGGATACAGCCATAAAAGGAATCTATATTAAGTGTGCACAAAATCCAAATGGGTATGCAGCTTCTGAAGAAATAAGAACTGCCTTGCTCGATTTTAGAAATTCTAATAAATTTATTATAGCTTACGGAGAAACTATCACACAAAAAGGTTATTGGTTAGCCAATGTAGCCAATCAAATTTATACGCATCCGCAAGGAGGATTAGAATTTGCTGGGTTTTCTTATGAAACATTATTTTTAAAAGGGTTGTTAGATAAATTAGAAATTAAGCCTCAGGTATTTTATGCAGGTAAGTTTAAAAGTGCCACTGAACCCTTTAGGTATGCGCAAATGTCGGATGCTAATAAATTACAAACCTCTGTTTGGTTAAATGCACTTTATTCAAGTTTTATTCAAAGCATTGCCGATACAAGAGGTATTGAAGTGGGCACATTAAAAACAATTGCTAATGAGGGTAAAATACAATCCGCTAATGATGCACTTGAAAATAATTTAGTAGATGGACTACTTTATGATGATCAAGTAAAAAAATTAATTGCAAAAAAAATAAGCGTATTTAAGCAAGAAGATATTTCATTTGTATCAATCAATGATTATGCTGCAACAGTAGCCTTAAGAGGTTCTGGTAATGGGAAAATTGCAATTATATATGCCGATGGAGATATTGAAATGGGTAAAGGTAGTAACGGAACAATTGCAAGTGATGAATACAGAATTTTATTAGAAAAAATAAAAAATGATGAATCGATAGATGCTGTAGTTTTAAGAGTGAATTCTCCTGGAGGTAGTGCACTTGCAAGTGATATTATTTGGAGAGAAATTGAATTATTGAAAAAAGAGAAGCCAGTAGTAGTAAGTATGGGTAATTATGCAGCTTCAGGCGGTTATTATATTGCCTGTGGTGCCGATTCAATACTTGCGGACGCAAATACCATTACTGGTTCAATAGGTGTATTTTCTGTAATACCGAATATAGAAGGTTTTATGAAAAATAAACTAGGTATTACTTTTGACAGAGTGAAAACTGGACAATATGCCGATATCCCTTCTGCTACTAGAACTATGAATGCCACTGAAGAAAGATTTATGCAGGCTGGTGTGGATAGTGTGTATCATTCTTTTAAATCTCGCGTGGCAAAAGGCCGTAAAAAAAGCATAGAATATATAGACTCTATAGCTCAAGGCCGCGTATGGATTGGTTCTGATGCAGTGAAAGTTGGACTAGTTGATAAAATTGGAAACTTAAATGATGCCCTTGCCACTGCAGCTAGAATGGCAAAATTAAAAGGCTATAGTACAAAGTCCTATCCAGAATCAAAATCATTTATAGAAGATTTGATTAGTGGTTATGAGGATAATATCAAAACCAAGTCCATCAAAGAAGAAATAGGAGAAACCCAATGGCAGATTTTACAGCAAGTAAAAAAAGTCAAACAAATCATGGGTCAAACGCAAGCGCGATTACCTATCTTTGAGTTGAATCATCCTTAGTTCTATGCGACCATATAGTCAAATAACAGCTATGTTAGCCATTACAAAGGCTAGTCTGCGCTCTATTTTTAGAAGTCCGTCTGCTGTTATATTTAGTATTGCCTTCCCGCTAATTTTTATTTTAGTGTTTGGTTTTTTAAGTAGTGGCAGTAATATTAACGTGAATGTAGCCATGGATCCTAAGTCTGACACATTGAATCCTGTTTATGCAGCTATTAAAAATATTCCTGGATTTCAATTTTTAAAAGACGATACCGCTAAAATTAAAAGTGAATTATCTAAAGGTCGTTTGACAGCTTTAATTTCTATTCAAAAAACAAATAATGTCAATGCGCCTTATGTTATTAATTTGACAAGTTCTGAAGCTGCAAACCCCCAAAATATTCAACTAGTAAAATCTATATTAAATGCAGTCATTAGTAAGTTGAATCAAGAAAATTTTACAGCAACACCTACCATGGCAGTGGTTAATAATTATGTAGAGCAAGTGCCAGGTCGAATTTATAGAACTATTGATTTTGTGTTACCGGGTCAGTTAGGTTTTTCTTTATTAAGTGCAGGTGTATTCGGCGTGGCATTTTTATTTTTTAATCTAAGACAACAATTAGTATTAAAAAGATTTTATGCAACACCTATTAGAAGGCTCTATATTATTTTAGGCGAGGCCTTAAGTCGTGTATTATTTCAATTAATTACGGCTGTTATTATAATTAGTATTGGTCACTTTGCATTTAAATTTACTTTAGTACATGGCTGGATAACCTTTGCAAGTATTATGGTATTAAGTTTTATTGCCTTGATATTATTTATGGGTTTTGGATTTATTGTAAGTGGAGTAGCTAAAAATGAAAGTAGTATACCGCCCTTTGCTAACTTAATTACGCTACCTCAGTTTTTATTAGCAGGTACATTTTTCTCTATAGATAATTTTCCTACTTGGATGCAACCTTTTTGTAGAATATTACCCTTGACTCATTTTAACAATGCTATGCGTAATATTTCATTTGAAGGCACAGGCTTAATTTCAGTATGGCCCGACATTTCATTCTTACTTATATGGATTATAGTGGTGTACGCAATTGCTTTTAAAATATTTAAATGGGAATAATGAAATATATTAAGCTAGTTATAATAAGTGTTGTTATTTTAAGTTTACTAATTACAAGTATTTCACTGCTATTCCCTTCTAAAGTAATTGCATCAAGAGCTATTGAAATAAATACAAGCGCCGATAAAATTTCCTATTTCACTTCCGATCTAAGTCATTGGAACCAGTGGATGAGTGATTGGAAAGAAAATAAAGTGGTATTGGAGAATAACACAGCTCATATTGGTACACAAACGGTTCGATTCATTGATAAGACTGCTAATAAAGTGAATTATGAATGGATAGCCACAGGACAAAGTCCTTATTTGGTAACTTTTGAGTGGACGCTTTTAAAAGACAGCACTTATGTAATTCATTGGTCTTTTGAACAAAATGTAAAATGGTATCCTTGGGAAAAATTTCAAACTTTATTAAACGATAAATTACTGGGCGCTAAAATGGAAATCGAATTACAAAATTTACAAGAGGCAATTTATTCAAAATAACTCTGTAATTTTAGACTCACTCATCTCGGTTCCTTAGATACTCTATATTTCTTTTAATTCCTTTTAATTTGGATCTCAGTAGTGGAGATTTTGAAAACCTTTCTTTAAATGTAGTTTCTTCAATTTGAAGCCAGTCCTGCTTGTTTAAAGCAAGTAGGCCATTAAGTGGTTTAAAAGCCTCTTCTGTATTAGCTTTACTAAATCTATTCCAAGGGCAAACGTCCTGACATACATCACAACCAAATGCCCAGTCATTATAATTTCTATCGGTTTTAATTTCAGCAGCTTTTAATTCAATGGTAAAATAACTTATACAATGATTTGCCTCAATGGTTTTATTAGGTAAAATAGCTTGCGTAGGACAGGCATCAATACATTTAGTACAGCTGCCGCAATAGTCTTTAGAAAGGGGTTGGTCATATACTAAGGGAAGATCCACAATTAAAGTAGCAATAAAAAAGAAAGAGCCTGCCTTAGGCTGAATTAAATTTCCATTTTTACCAATCCAACCAGCACCCGATAACTTTGCCCATGTTCTTTCTAAAACTGGAGCAGAGTCCACAAATCCTCTTCCTTCAATGGGCCCTATTTTTTTTCTATAAGAATCGAGTAAATTAAATAATTGTGTTCTAATGACTTCATGATAATCTTCTCCCCAGGCATACTTTGCAATTTTAGCATCTTGCTTACTTGCTTCTTTTATGAAACTATGGTCGGGATAATAATTTTTTAAAAAAGTAATTACCGATTTTGCTCCTGGTACTAATTTTCTAGGATCAATTCTTAATTCAAAATTATTTTCCATGTAATGCATGTCTCCATGAAAACCTTTTTCAAGCCAGGCTTCTAAAATCTTTGCGTCTTCGTGTAGTTCCTTTGCAGCAGCTATGCCACAAAAATCAAAACCCATTTTAAGCGCTTCGGATTTAATGAATTCGGTATTTGAATATTCGTTCAAAGCAATACTTTCAATAAGGGAAATAATTTTTAACTATGTAAAAATAGCAGAAAAACCTTGTCAAAACTGACTTTTATGCCGTTTTACTAGCTTATTTATGCCATTATAACTTATATCATAGATTGGCGCTTCTTTTGAACTTACTTTGTAGTAAATAAATAAGATTATGAATTTAAGTCAATATACAATTAAAGCACAGGAGGCCATTCAAGCGGCACAGCAATTAGCTTATAACAATAAGAATGCTGCCATTGAAACCCTTCATTTATTAAAAACAATTTTAGCAGATAAGGATAGCTCTACTGAATTTCTGTTAAAGAAAAATAATTTGAATCCTCTTTTAGTAAATCAAAAAGTGGATGCGCTTCTACCTAGTTTACCTAAGCAATTAAGTGGAGAGCCTGCTAGTAATTTAAGCAGGGATTTAAATAGTGTTTTATTAAAAGCCAATGGAACGCTTAAAACCTTTGGCGATGAATTTGTAACAGTAGAACATTTATTAATTGCTATTTTACAAGTAAATGATATTGCCTCAAAATTATTAAAAGACGAAGGACTTACTGAAAAAGGTTTAGTTAGTGCTATTAAAGAATTAAGAAAAGGAGAGACGGTACAATCGGCTACGCAGGAAACACAGTTTCAGTCCTTATCAAAATATGCTAAAAATTTAAATGAATTAGCAAATAAAGGAAAGTTAGATCCTGTGATTGGTCGTGATGAAGAAATTAGAAGAACATTACATATACTTTCAAGAAGAAGTAAGAACAATCCCATTCTAGTTGGAGAACCTGGTGTGGGTAAGACTGCAATTGCGGAAGGACTTGCAATGAGAATTGTAAATGGAGATGTACCCGATAATTTAAAAACTAAAATAATTTTTGCTTTGGATATGGGGCAACTTATTGCAGGCGCTAAATACAAAGGAGAGTTTGAGGAAAGATTAAAAGGGGTGGTAAAAGAAGTAGCAGATAGCGATGGAGAAATTATTTTATTTATAGATGAAATACATACACTTGTAGGTGCAGGAGGAGGAGAAGGTGCTATGGACGCTGCTAATATTTTAAAGCCTGCACTTGCAAGAGGCGAGTTAAGAGCTATTGGTGCCACTACTTTAAATGAATATCAAAAGTTTTTTGAGAAGGATAAAGCCTTAGAACGTCGTTTTCAAAAAGTAATCATTGACGAACCTAGTAAAGAAGATGCTATTTCTATTTTAAGAGGTTTGAAGGAGAGGTACGAAACGCATCATCATGTAAGAATTAAAGATGAAGCCATTATTGCAGCTGTAGAATTATCGAGTAGGTATGTAACTGATCGTTTCTTGCCAGATAAAGCCATTGATTTAATTGATGAGAGTGCCGCTAAGTTAAGATTAGAGATGAATTCAATGCCTGAAGAACTTGATACTTTAATTAGACAAATAAGACAGCTTGAAATTGAAAGAGAAGCTATTAAAAGAGAGAATAATCCGGATCAATTAAAAGCCTTAAATATAGAAATAAGTAATTTAACCGTACAGCAAGATACTTTAAAAGCGAAGTGGGCTGAAGAAAAAGAGATGGTTGATAAAGTACAAAATACAAAGGCTGAAATTGAAAAACTAAAACAAGAAGCAGAAGTTGCTGAACGTAATGGAGATTATGGGAAAGTAGCGGAGATAAGATATGGTAAAGTAAAAGAGCAAGAAACACATTTATTAGAGTATAGTAAGTTATTACAAGAAATTGGCACGAATGGTAAGAGATTAATGAAAGAAGAAGTAGATGCTGAAGATATTGCAGAGAATGTAGCAAAGGCTACTGGTATACCAGTTCATAAAATGTTGCAATCTGAAAGAGAAAAATTATTAAACTTAGAAGAAGAATTGCATAAAAGAGTAGTAGGTCAAGAAGAGGCCATTTCTGCAGTATCTGATGCAATAAGAAGAAGTAGAGCTGGATTGCAGGACCCTAAAAAACCAATTGGCTCATTTATTTTTTTGGGAACGACGGGTGTGGGAAAGACAGAACTTGCTAAGGCCTTGGCTAATTATTTATTCGATGACGATTCAATGATGACCCGTATTGATATGAGTGAGTATCAAGAAAAACATGCCGTGTCTCGTTTAGTGGGAGCGCCTCCAGGTTATGTGGGCTATGATGAAGGAGGGCAGTTAACTGAGTCGGTTAGAAGAAAACCTTATAGTGTTGTTTTATTGGATGAGATTGAAAAAGCACATCCCGATGTTTGGAATATTTTATTACAAGTTTTAGATGATGGACATTTAACAGATAATAAGGGTAGAACGGTGAATTTTAAAAACACCATAATTATTATGACAAGTAATATGGGCAGTCATTTAATTCAGGAAGCCTTTGAAGGAGTGACAGAAAAAAATATTGAACAAAAAATAGAACAGTCAAAAGTAGAAGTGATGGCTTTGTTAAAGCAAACCATTCGTCCTGAATTTTTAAATAGAGTAGATGAGATTATTATGTTCTCGCCATTATTACAAAAACAAATGTCTGCCATTGTAAAAATTCAATTGAATAATTTAAAATCATTGGTAGCAGAAAATGGAATTGAATTAACTTTCAGCGATTATTTAGTGGACTATTTGTCTGACCAAGGTTTTGATATGCAATTAGGTGCTAGACCTTTGAAACGACTTATTCAAAAAATGGTGGTCAATGAATTTAGTAAGAAAATATTGAGTGGAGAGATAGATAAAACTAAAAAAGTATTGATTGATATTTTTGATGGGGTGATTGTGTTTAGAAATGAAGGTTAGGTTGAATAAACTATAAATTTTTAACTATTAATGGCTGCTTTTTGAAATATTGCCTACTACTTGTATATTTGAAGGATAGTATTTACTAAACTATCTAAAGAAAAATGGCTAGTACTAAACAAGCGGCGGTAGGTTTTATTTTTGCAACTATTTTATTAGATGTCATTGGATTGGGTATTATTATCCCAGTGGTTCCGCAATTACTGCAACATTTAATGCATATAACAGACAGGTCTGATATAAGCGCTATCTCTAAGCCTGCTATGTATATGACTTTTATTTATGCGGCCATGCAATTTATATTTGCGCCCATTTTAGGAAGTTTGAGTGATCATTATGGTCGTCGTCCTATTTTACTTTTTTCTTTATTGGGTTTTGGCTTAGATTATATTTTTTTAGCTTTTGCACCTACAATTGGTTGGTTATTTGTAGGTCGCATTTTTTCAGGCATTACAGGTGCTAGTATTACAACAGCTGCAGCTTATATGGCCGACATTAGTGATGAAAAAACCCGTGCTAAAAATTTTGGAATGATTGGTGCTGCTTTTGGCATTGGATTTATTATTGGCCCATTATTAGGAGGCTTGTTAGGTGAAATAGGACCCAGAATTCCTTTTATTGTAGCTGCATGTCTGGCTTTAATCAATGCTTTGTATGGTTATTTTATTTTGCCTGAATCTTTGAGTAAAGAAAACAGAAGAAGCTTTGATATAAAAAGAGCAAACCCAATTGGTTCTCTAAAAAATTTAAATAAATACCCTGCTGTTTTCGGGTTAATTATTTCTTTATTATTTATATATTTAGCTTCTCACTCAGTTCAAAGTAATTGGAGCTTTGCCAATATTAGTAAGTTTGGTTGGACGCCGAAAATGATTGGTATTTCTTTAGGCGTCATTGGTTTATTGGTTGGACTGGTGCAAGGTGTTTTAATTCGATTCGTCAATCCAAAATTAGGTAATGAAAAAAGTGTTTATTATGGCATAACATTATATGCAATTGGTTTAATATTATTTGCTTTTGCCTCTCAAACATGGATGATGTTTTTATTTTTAATTCCTTATTGTTTAGGGGGAATTTCAGGCCCTGCATTACAAGCCATAATTTCTATCCATGTCCCAAAAAATGAGCAAGGGGAATTACAAGGTTCCTTAACAGGATTGCAAAGTTTAACTTCTATAATTGGCCCCCCAATGATGATTGGGTTAACCTCTTATTTTTCTATAAAGAACGACCCAAATCATATCTATTTTCCAGGTGCTGCATTTATATTAGGGGCATTATTTATGCTTTTAAGTGCCATAATTGCTTATTGGGTATTAAAACATGATACTAGCGTGTCAAAGGCTTAGAATCTTGCCTTATAATCCTCCACTGTCGTTATATTTGTGGCTAAAATATATCTTATATGTCGACGCCCTTAATGGCTACTTTAGAGCAAACAGCAAAATTTATACAATCTAAGGCAAATGCTACAGCCAATACAGCTATTATATTAGGTAGTGGGTTAGGAAATTTATCTCAACAAATTACCATTGATATAGCTATAAATTATAGTGAAATACCAAATTTTCCAATTAGTACAGTAGAGGGGCATAAAGGAAGATTAATACTAGGTACTTTAAATGGAGTAAAAGTTTGGGTGATGGAAGGTCGTTTTCATTTTTATGAAGGCTATGCTCCTAGTCAAGTTGTTTTTCCTATCAGAGTTTTACATTTATTAGGTGTTAAGAATTTATTATTATCTAATGCGGCAGGTGGAGTCAATCCTAATTTTCAAGTAGGTGATTTAATGATCATTAATGATCATATAAGTTTATTTACCCCCAATCCATTACTAGGAAAAAATGAAGAAGCATTAGGTACCCGCTTCCCAGATATGAGTGAACCTTATGCACATTCATTTATTGAAATAGCTAAAAAAATTGCCGCACAGAATCATATCAAGATATTTGAAGGGGTTTATGTGGGTGTAACGGGTCCTACTTTTGAAACACGTTCAGAATATAAATTAATTAAGATAGTTGGTGGTGATGTGGTAGGTATGAGCACTGTGCAAGAAACTATTGCAGCTGTACATTGTGGTATGAAGGTTTTTGCAGTGAGTGTAGTCACAGATTTAGGAATTAGAGAGGATAATAATATAATAACACATCATGAAGTGTTAGAAGCTGCCCATGCAGCCGAGCCAAAACTTACAATACTATTTAGCGCTTTGTTAAAAGAAATAGCATAAAATACAAAATACATGTTAATGTATAAACGCATTTTATTTTTTCTCACTGCATACATTTTATTTCAAATGGGGGCGATTGCGCAAAATTTTGGCAATGCCCTAAGGCCTATTGGAAGGTCGAATGGAAGTGGACAGAGTATCGACTCCTTACAAAAAAGAGACCAGAATGTCGATTCCATTACCCTTTTTTATAAGTTATATAATAATAATGATATTCGAAAATTAGATTCAAGCATTAATGATTTTTTTGTACACTATCCCTTACCTTATACTACATATAACCTTGGCAATTTAGGAACTGCAACTAAGTCTTATTTATTTTCAACGCAGAAAAAAGGAGGCTTTGATGCAGGCTTTCATGCTTATGACGCCTACAATTATACATTAACTGCTACCCCTTTTTATCAAAGCACTAGACCTTATACTGAATTGGGTTATTTACTGGGAGGCAAGGGTGAGCAGCTAATTGAAGTAAAACATACACAAAACAAAACGCAGCAATTAAATTTTTCTTTTGAATATCGATTTAGTAATTCGCCGGGAAATGTAAAAAATCAAAATGCGAATTTGAATAATATGCGTATTACAGCGCATTTTCAATCGAAGCGAAAAAGGTATGAGTCCTACTTTGTAATGCTTGCCAATAAAGCAGCCTCTTCTGAAAATGGGGGGCTTGTGAGAGCTTCTTTATTAGATAGTTTATCGCTAAATAACCCCTATGAATTGGAAACAAGACTAGGAGTTAGTGGTGCTTCTTTTCGTAATCCTTTTAATACAACTATCGCCACTGGTTCAACCTATAAAAATAATACTTATTTATGGCGTCAAACTTATGACCTTGGTCAAAAAGATTCTATTGTAAAAGATACAGTAACTATTCATTTATTTTATCCAAGACTTAGGTTCCAAAATGAGGTTAAGTTGGAATCGAATCAGTTTGTCTTTGAAGACAGAGCGCCCAATGAACTAAGCTATTTGCAATATTTTAATTACAAAACGAATTCAGCTACGAATATAAAATTTGCTGACAGCTGGAACCTCGTCACCAATGATTTTAGTTTAATAAGTTTTCCGCAAAAAAATAATGCTAATCAATTTTTGCAAATAGGATCGGGTTATACGCATTTAGCTACCACTTTATCTAGTTTTCAAAATTGGTCTGAATATGATTTATACGGGTTTGGCGTCTATAAAAATAAAACAAGAAATCAGTTATGGGATTTTATAGCTTCAGGTAAATTATTTATAAATGGTTACCATGCAGGAGACTACGATGCTCAAGTTTATTTATCTAGAATTTTAAATTCAAAAGGTACTTATTTGAAAATTGGTTTTCAAAATAGCAATCGTACTCCTTCTACTAATTATTTAGGGCTTACTCAATTTCCTATAAATGCTTTAAAAGGCATAAAGAAAGAAAATACAGTGGACATGAATGGAGAGTTGGGAAATGCAGCAAAGGGGTTCAGAATTTCTTTTAACTACCAGTTAATTAATAACTATAATTATTTCTCATCGGGCTTTCAATCGGCAGTGTATACAAAACCTATAAGCTATATAAGTAGTTTGCTTGCTAATAAAATTAAAATTAGTAAGCATTGGAATTGGTATAATGAAACTACCGTTCAAATAGTAGATCAATCGGCACCTATTCATATTCCATTAATTTTATCTAGACAAAGATTGGCTTTTGAAGGTAATTTTTACAAAAACCTCAATCTTTCTACTGGTCTTGAAATGATTTATCACACCGACTTTAAAGCCGACGACTATATGCCCATAACTGGTCAGTTCTATTTGCAAAATAGCTATATGCTTCATAACAGACCTACAGCCAATGCCTTTTTACACTTTATGATCAAACGCTTTAAAGGGTATATTAGATTAGAGAACCTTAATACTTTAGTGCCTACAAGTAATTCATTAGGAAACACTTATAATTTTACAGCTAAAAATTATCCTGGAACAGGTACTTGGTTTAGGGTGGGAATTTGGTGGAATTTTATCAATTAATTTTAAAAGCTATTTAATGGGGTCTTCAAATAAGGCTGTACCTTTGTAGTTATTAAAGTCCTAATGAAAAGGTTATTTACTATATTTTTAGTTTTACTATATGCTGTTGCAAGTATGGGTGCAAATGTAACCACCCATACTTGTGCAGGTAAGGTTAAAACTTGTAAATGTGGTAAGCCTTCTAAAAAGGACATATGCTGTTCCGAAAAAACAGTTTATCTAAAATCACAGGACAATCATCAGTTTCAATCAAGTACAAATAATATTCTTAAGAAATTAAGTCTTAACACTGGTCATGAAATTGTTGCTATTCAAAAGGTAAGTTCTATTTTACTTTATAATAAGTCACTTTTTTTTCAAAAGTCTTTGGTCAATACTGGGCCACCCATTTACAAATTCATCTGCGTATATTTAATTTGATTTTTCTAGAAAATAGAAATTCAATAGCTAGATACTAGCTTGTGAATAGACTGCCTCACTCTTATGAATGAAGCATTTAAAATGGAATACATGTATAATTATGTTATACCAAAAAATTAGTTTACGAAAATTATATTTAAAAAAAAAGTTATGAAAAATTTTATATTATTAATGGGATTAATTTTAATTACAAGTTTTGCTTTAGAAGCGCAAACTACTACTAAAATTAAAGTTGCAGGTAATTGCGGTATGTGTAAAGGTCATATTGAGAAAGCAGCTAAAGAAGCGGGTGCAGTAACTGCCGATTGGGATAAGGCTGCTAAGGTATTAAAAGTGAGTTTTAATGCCTCTAAAACATCTACTGATAAAATTGAAGATGCCATAGCTGCTGCTGGTTATGATACCGAGCATAAAGTAGCTAGTGCAGACGCTTATAGTAAATTAGATGAGTGTTGCCAGTACGATAGAATGGGTAAAACAGCAGTTGCAGAGAATGCTAGCTGTTGTAAGCCAGGTGCTACTTGTTGCAATGATGGCGTAACTTGTAAAAAAGGAATGTCTAAAGACGGCAAAGAGATGGCATGTTGCAAAAAGGATGCTAAATGTTGCAAAGACGGCGCTTGTTGCAAATAAAATTAAGCAAGTTCATAGTATATAGTAATCAATCATACATAGTCATCATCTAGTACTTTATTTTTTAAGACTTATTAAAAAATGGGTAATGGGTGATGATTTTTTTATCTATTTATTTGACATATTAGCTTATTTATGTTTCCAATTGATTCTTCTACCGACAAAACATTTTGCGATTAATCCATTAGAGCTTTCTGTCACCCCTTTTCCAACACCAAAGTTAAATTCGTAAAGTGGGTGTAAATAAAGGTCAACCACTGCGTATAGTTGGTGTTCTTGATTAGGTAATCTATATGGGTGTAGAAGTTTACCTGTATTACCAAAATATTCAAATCCTATACTTGCTTTTTTTGAGCTAGCATAAGCATATTTTAAATTAGGTTCAAACAAAACTTCTTTATTAGTAAAGGATACCCCAAGGCTAGGATTAAAAGACCAATAATGGTTACCTATTGTTTTATCAAAAATGGGTCTAATTTCTGCACCCCAATCTTTTTCATTGGTAAAGGGATCTT
>Ga0214919_10000905_pt1 | contig 50156 bp, 60 predicted proteins | sample LL1503_MetaG_FD_177994 | JGI IMG/M metagenome (GOLD analysis project Ga0214919, IMG submission 177994) | Freshwater microbial communities from Lake Lanier, Atlanta, Georgia, United States - LL-1503 | ecosystem: Environmental > Aquatic > Freshwater > Lake | place: USA: Georgia | collected...
GCCGCTTCCACCCGCGGACAGCGCACCGCCCCCGCCGCCGCCGCTGCCCTCGCCGCCACCATTGAGTGGACCAACCATGCGGGGGCCTCTCCCGCCACATGCTCCTTGGTGCTCCGCGACGCCGCCGCGTACGCCGCCGACGCCGCCGCCGACGCCGCCGCCGCCAAAGCCCGCCTTGAAAGCCTCGCCGCCGCCGCCCTCGCCGCCTGCGCCCGCGCCGCCGCGTCGGACGCCGCCGCCAAAGCCGCCGCCGAGCCAGACGCCGAGTACTCCGCCGCCCTCGCCCGCCTTGAAAGCCTCCGCCGCCAGTGAGTAGTAGCTTGCCCCTAGTGTCCTACGCCCAGGACCATTTTTAATTCAGCTTGAAGCCATACAAATCACTTGGTTGCAATTCAAATAACTCCTTCAATGCCATATGAACATCTTTGAAGTTGCGAAATAATATCTGATTAACTTCTGCAGGAGACCACTTGCCGTTTAATGACTCGTCAAAAATCTGGATTGTATCATCCGAATAAAAACTCTGAACCATTTCACGAAGGATTTCTACCGAACACTTCTTGAAATTGATAATCATATCAATTCGTCCAGGTCTAATCAATGCACTATCTATGCGTTCAGGAAAGTTAGTCGAAATAGCAATAATTCTTCCTGATGATTCCAAAGTTCCGTCCAAAATATTTAGCAAAAAAGATAGGTCAATCGGATTAGTCTCTTCCTCCTTAATATTCCCAAACTCATCCATCTTAATCTCCTTCTTTGCTTCTGGTTTCTTCAACTCACGACGCAAAACAACATCTCCCATTGCATCAATGTCCTCAATAACATACATGCGTTCACTTACAGGAATAGTATAACGTTCCGTCTTACCGTTATCGTAAACGTTGATTTCATCATTGAAAAACAAGTGGGTTAGTTGCTCTTTGGACTTAATTTCAGACAAATGAAGATTGATAATATGACGCTTACCAACATTGGCTATCGCTTTGATAGTTGATGTTTTGCCACAACCTGGTGGCCCATGAAACATAAATCCAAGCGTATGAGGAATACCTTTGGCGTCATACCAATCCTTACGTTTCAGAAAAAACTCAGTATGTTCTCTGACATTTTTGCGTTGATCGAAGAATACATTCTCAAATGTTCGTGAAGTCGAAAACTTGTGCTTCGTAAACATGATATATGAAGTTGGTAGAGGGTTCTGCATTCCGTTCTTATTTTTGGTCTGAACCATCATGTTAAAAAAGAACTTGTTTGTGCCAAGTTTATTCTGCATGTGGCGTTCATAATCGGTCGTACAGTTCTCAACAAAAGACTGAAGAAAGATGCTTTCATGTTCATAGCAAAAAATCTTAAACTTTAGTCCCTCGATATTTCCTTCAGAATATTTGATGCTGAGAAGTTGGAAGTATAAATCAATATCAATTTTTAAAGGTTCAAACTCGTGAGGAAGATAATCATGATGAGTAATGGAAAGCAAGTGACGAACCGACGGAATTTTGGATACGGAATGAATTACTGCATCCATACGATTCTGAAAAAACGTTGGTGTTGATTTCTTCTCTTCTTTTGCACGTTCAAACAAAATTTCAGCTCGGATTTCTTTGTTTGGTGGAGGAGGATTTTCAACATTGTGTTGTTTTCGACGACAAGTTGAAAACAAGTATTCAGACCATCTTGGAAATGTATTCAATGCCTGTTCAAACATGGAAACAAAAATAAATGATTTAAATCCTCCGCCAGACCCTAAGACCATTTGTGTTTTAAGTAAATCAAGCATTTGCTGATTCATTTAATTTAGTATTGTTTTCATTGTGTAGACTTAATACACATATCTAAAGTTGGGACATTTATCTGCAGAGGCTTAGTCCTCTTCAAACGCAACGATTCGGATGCTTTTTCAACAGCCTCATTTGATAAAGATACATATTTCTTTATATCCCTTAATGGTCCTTGGATGTTCATAGAAGGAAAAAGTAAACGAATAGGAGAAAGTTCTGAGCGAATAATATCATTTGTCGACGAAATATATTTTCGGAATTGTTCGATATCCAATGGACCACCAAATATTCTCAAAAGTGTACGTGGGGGTGCAGGACTTATGCCTTCTGTATACAGTAAAGAATACAATTGATTCAATAATGAATGTCTAATCCAACGAGTTCCATCAGACAGATTATTTTCCGAATACAAATAAGCCAACGAACATTCGGGTGAACAAAAGTTTCCTTGACAATTATATATATTTTTATATGCATCATATGAAATAGGACTTACAAACTGAAAGCCACTAAATTTATGACAGCACCAAAAACATGCAGTATGCTCAGAATATTCCCGAACAGTTGAAACTTTCTCAAGAATTGGTTTCAGCAAATCATTATCAAACCTTTCTTTAATTGTAGATATGTCTACTAAACTTAGAATATCAGAATATGTCGGAACATCGCCAACTGGAACAATCTTATCAATATTCTCATCAGATACCCTCAAGAAAAATATAACGGGCGTTTCTCTTACTGCTTCAACCTTCTTTGCTTTTTTTGGAGGCATTTAGTTGTCATATGTTTTCAGTGTAAAAATGGATTTTAACAATTCTGGAATTGCATATCTATAACAGGATGGCTCTACAAGACCCCAGGACAGAGGTAAACGGTGCCATCGAGCGAGCAAATGCCGAGTTTGAACTCGCTATTGCCCAAAAACTCTATGATTCAGCAGTGTTTAACAACTACCCCGAACGTGTAGTCGTTTTCTTGCGTGAACGCGTAAAGGAGGCTGAAGCCGCTGCAGAAAAGCAAAGGATTCGGATTTCCTCTATGAAAAAGTTTATCCAAGAAATACTCGAAACATATGCTGGAAAACCCAAGCCAACCCAAAACTTTCTGCCTCAGACCGTATAAGACGTCTTTGGCAATTTTTAACTTGAAAACGAATTTACACGATGGCAGACCTACAAATTTCAACAAAATGTCTTTATCTGAGACTTACCGCAAACATACTCACCGTGAACATATTCTGAGTCTTCCCGATACATATGTTGGGAGCATTGAGAACTCAACGGAAGAACACCATGTCGTAGAAGCAGATAAATTCGTATCAAAGACACTAAATTTCAATCCTGGTTTCTACAAACTCATTGATGAACTTCTCGTTAATGCACACGATCACGTTGTTCGTCTTCGTGAACGCAAATCTGCCAATCCAGTAAAAAATATCACCATCTCTTCTGACGGTAAAACATTCACTATTCGAAATGATGGCGAATCCATTGATGTCGAACAACATCCCGAATATGGTGTCTACATCCCCCAACTCATCTTTGGTGAACTTCTAACTTCCACAAATTATGACAAAGAGGAAAAGAAGTTGGTTGGTGGCAAGAATGGTTATGGTGTCAAGCTTGTAAACATCTTCTCCAAACAATTCCAACTAACTATCGTTGACTCCAAACGCAACCTAAAATACGAACAAACCTTCCAAAATAACATGTCCGTAATTGGTAAACCAACCGTAAAAGCATCTAAGACCAAATCCTATGTTGAAATTGTCTGGACACCCGACTTTAAAAAGTTTGGATGGGCAGATACAATCCCCGAACCCTTGCTTCAAGTCGTTCAACGCAGAGTATATGACCTTGCTATGACTGTTGGAAAAGACGTCAAAATTACTTGGAATGATACCCATATCAAATTCAAAGACCTATCAACATATGCCTCATGGTATCTTCCCAAAGATTCCACAATCGTCTGCAATAATCCTCAACTTCATTGGAATATTGCTCTGTCGGATTCCCCAACCGACAAAGCCTTCAATGTATCATTTGTTAACGGCATCTGGACCCGCTCTGGCAAACATGTTGATGAAATCACAAATCAAGTCGTAAACTTTATCGTAAATCACATCGAAACAAAGAAGAAGACCAAAGTCAAGCCTGCACTTGTTCGCGATTCTTTGGCAGTCTTCATTCATTGCTTTGTTGAGAACCCATCTTTCAGTTCCCAAACGAAAGAAGTAATGACCTCCAAAGTATCCTGTAAACTAAGCGATGATTTTCTAAAGAAAGTTGTTGCAAACCTAAACGTTGTCGATAAAGTTCTTGAAGCACAAAATGTCAAAGACGCCAAAGATCTAAAGAAAACTGATGGCAAGAAAACTTCAAAGATTACAGGAATTCCTAAACTTGATGATGCAGTAATGGCAGGAACATCTCGTAGTCACGAATGTGTCCTGATTCTCACGGAGGGAGATTCAGCTAAAGCAATGGCTCTATCTGGCTTATCCCAAGAACAACGCAAACTATATGGCGTATTCCCTTTGCGTGGTAAGTTGCTAAACGTTAAAGATATGACATCCAAGAAAATTGAAGCAACCGAAGAAATTGCTAATCTGAAAAAGATTATTGGTTTGGAATCTGGCAAGAAATATACGGACGTCAAACCATTGCGTTATGGCAGTGTACTCATTATGACAGACCAAGATTATGATGGTTCTCATATTCGTGGTTTGTTGATTAACTTGTTCCATGAGTTGTGGCATCAGTTGATTCAGATTCCTGGATTTATTACCTACATGTCAACCCCAATTGTAAAGGCAACTAAGGGTTCTAAAGTCTTGTCTTTCTATTCTCAATACGAGTACGAGGAATGGAAGAAGGCAAATATGAATTGGCGTGTAAAATACTACAAGGGGTTGGGTACTTCAACGCGAGATGAGGCAAAGGAATACTTTAAGTCGATGAATACGGTGAAATATATGTATTCGGGTGACTCTGATAAAGCAATTGAACTTGCATTCAACAAGTCTATGGCAGACCAACGCAAAGAATGGCTCAAGTCTTATTCTCGTTCAGAGATTGTGGGTAGTGAAAAACAACTTGCCTATGAGGATTTCGTGAATAAGGATTTGATTCACTTTTCAAACTACAACTTAGAGCGGTCGATTCCAAACGTGATGGATGGTTTGAAAACGTCACAACGTAAAATCTTGTTCTCTGCATTGAAGAGGAACTTGAAGTCTGAAATCCGAGTGGCACAATTTTCTGGATATGTCTCTGAACATTCTGGCTATCATCACGGAGAAGCATCCTTGAATGATGCTATTATTGGTATGGCTCAGGATTTTGTTGGTTCCAATAATCTTGCATGGCTTGTCCCACAAGGTCAATTTGGCACTCGTCTCCAAGGTGGCAATGATGCCGCTTCGCCAAGGTATATTCACACCTTTCTCCAACCCTATATTCATTCGCTGATTCCATCAGATGATTTGGAGTGTCTGAAATATCGCGATGATGATGGCTTACCCGTTGAGCCTGAATGGTATGCTCCTGTTCTACCCATGCTTTTGGTAAACGGTGCTCGTGGCATTGGCACTGGCTATTCAACTTATATCCCTCAGTGTAATCCTCATACGCTACACGAAGGATTGAAGCGTTGGCTTAAGAAGGAAGTTAAACTAACAGATTTCAAACTTGAACCGTGGTATCGTGGATTCGCTGGAACCATCGAACAATCTGGTGCCGAATTTATCGTCAGAGGCAAGTGGACAATTGACAAGGATACCATGACGATTACCGAACTTCCTGTTGAGACTTGGACATCTGATTACAAGGAATGGCTTGATAAGCAACTAACAGAAAATGTAATCAAGGACTATTCGGATACTTCTACAGACACCCAAGTTGCCATCAAAATCAAACTAACAGGCAATGCTGAACATACCAAAATTCTTGAGAAGTCATTGACTTCCAAGATTAAGTTGACAAACATGCATGCCTTTGATTCTGATTGTGTTATCAACAAATACGAAACACTACACGAAATTCTAGATGAGTTTGTAGTTATTCGCCTTGGCCTTTACAAGAAACGACGCAACCATTGCTTGGAACAGATGAAGGCTCGATTGCCATTCCACGAGAATGTTGTACGCTTCATTGAGCAGCAAAGCATAGATGTACCACTCCCAGACCTTCGCAGAAAGACTCGGGAGGAGTGTGATACCTTGCTTGAGAAACAGAAGTTTGCTAAGATTTCTGATTCCTATGATTACCTGATGGACCTCCCAATCAAGTCTATCACAGTAACCAATGCTTGCAAGCACCAAGCCGACCTTCGTGCACTAAAAAGTAAGATTGAAGCACTTGAAAAGAAAACACCCGAAGAGCTATGGCTTGACGATTTGAATGCCCTTTCATTTAAATGAAGATGATCGTTCGCCAACAGAACGCAGAACTCTATCTAAGATTCGCTTGACATCTTTCTGTGTTGCATTCTTCTTTTTAGATTTTAGGGCAGCAAGCAGTCTTTTCTCAAATGACCTTTTTGCTGTTTTTTTAGGCATTTGTTATTATGCTATAAAATTAAATGGAAAAGACTTATCTAGAACTACTGGCAGAGAATGATGCCGAAGCCCGGAAAGAGTTTGAACCAAATGCAAAAGATTTGTTAACAGCTAATTTTGTAGAATATGATGACCAAATTGGAGGACACGATGCTCATCCTGATGAGCTAGAAGACCAACATGAATTTCAGAAACCACAAGGAAGTCATCAGTTGGCTTCTTTGATGCCTGAAGCTCAAAAGGATATTCATAAAACACAAGTAGATATCAGATACAGAAAAGATACTCAGATACATGTAATTAGCATCGATTCCAGATTCAGAACAGATCAAGGAGCGAATCCTTCCAACTTTATTTTTAAACTTCTAACACCAATTAAAAATGTTATTTCAATTCGTTTGTCGAGTTTGGAAATACCTAATACGTGGTATACGTTCTCTGAAATCAGAGGCAATACTTCTATGATTGTTTATATTAAACCTCCGCCTTCACCTGGAATTTCGGCATCAACTATTACTGGACGTATGGTTATTACTGAAGGAAATTATAGCCTAAATACAGGGGATACAAATGATATTCTTATTGAAGTATTTACACAACTAAATAATACATTTCCCACCAATAGTTTTTCGGTTAAATTTAATCCTATTAACGGAAAACTAACAATATCGTGCTTTACAAAAAATAATTTACCTGTAAATTCTGCAGGTAACCGAATTCCTTATTCATATGAAAATCAACCATTATCCAACGTTATTTATAATCCAGATGGGTCAGTGTCTCCTACTAAAAATACAGCTCCTGGTTATGAAACTCCAGTAAATTTTTCAATGAACTTTGCAGACGGAATTTATTCGACCCGCGAAGATAATTGGGGGTTAGGATATAATCTTGGTTATCGTATTCAACAAACTGAATTTTCAACATTCCATACTGCCGAATCAATAACAGATGTTGTTGATTCTAACTATATATTTCTCTCATTAAATCCAGATTGGAGAGTTGTCGAACATACCCAACCAGATAGTTCTCAAACAGCTGCATTTGCCAAGGTCATTATAGATGTTCCTAAAAATGATATTGTGTACGACAATGGGGCTAACACAATTACAAAACAATACTTTCTAAAACAACCAGGCAATATTAGTTCGTTTAACATATCTATCGTTGATGAATATGAACAATATATTCAGCTCGAAGGAGGAAACATTTCGTTGACGTTAGAGGTTACTGAAGTTCTTCATGCCTCTTTGTATGATGCTATGCGAGTTTAGCATTTAATACATCTAATTTATTTGTTGTTTCAATACGTGTTGTCTTTTTAGTTAAATAGTCATTCATTATAGTAATTAATTCAGTCTTCTTTTCATTCAGTTCTAATAAACACTTACTATTACAATCCTCCTTCTCGTGTATAGATATTAAATATTCTAACCGCTTTTGTATTTCTAAAGAAATGGTTAGAATGTTTTTATAGTATTCGTCCACTTGGATGCTTAGTATTGGTTGCTGACTAAAATAACTTTTAGTATTTCTTGCTCTATTCATTATTGTTCCTTAGCTAAGAAGTTTACTTCGTCTGCGTAAACTTCCACTCTACTTCTGCGTAAACTTCCACTCTACTTCTGCGTAAACTTCCACTCTACTAGCTGTGCGAGAGTACTGAACTCTTGAAGACCAGTTGAACCAATGCCTACCTTGTTAATAGTAAAGCTGGCCGTACCACCCGTAGCTGCACCATCAAGCACGAACAGGCGTTCCTTGGCGAGGGTATACTTCACAAACACGCTCAGGGAATCGCCCTTGACAAAATTGGGATTGCCAGTGCCGCCGCTGGCGCCGCCATCTGTGAGGGTAGGATCAGAAATCTTACCAGCTGCAAGCAGGTTCTCCCATAGAAGAACGGGCACCGAGTTGGCTGTGCTCCCGGTTTCAATTTGAACTAAGCTGGTCAAGCCATCAGCAGTTACAGCTCCGTATGAAACACCCACTACAGCCTCAACAGGGTAGACACCACTAAAAGCAGTGGCCCCAGTAATTCCGAAACCACCAGCCAAGTTCTTGAACATACCCGCTAGAGTCGTTTTTTCCTGAGCAGCGTCGTCTGAAAAAGTTACACCAGTTCCATGAAAATTGGCTTCAACTCCACTTGCACCAGCTACAAGTAATGGTAAGTCAATGGTCACTGTCGGGTATGATGACGCCGTTAGTACGTCATTAATCAGCGTTGTGCCATAGGCTCCAGTATACCCAATGAAGCTAGCTAGTAAAGGAGTATACACCACGAAAGTATGGTCCGCCGTGATACCCGCACTCTGCTCACCAGCCACTGTAACGGTTACAGTCTGGCTCGCATTTGCTTCATAAATCATTGACCACTGAAACGTAGCTCCTGCCATTTTGTTATACTTCTTATTGGGATAATGTCTTTAATCTCTATTATACTTAGTACCTCCCCCACTGTCATATAAAATTGAATTATTAGTTAGATTCTCCATTAACTTACCCCATATTAAAGCAATTATGAATGATATTTGTGCATTCGAAAAGAAGTTCTTAAAGACTATAATTTCTGATTTTAGACAGTTGTTGATGTACAAAGATAAGGGTTATTTTGATAATATTCAGTTTTCTTTTGAATATAAGGCTAAAGCGGCAGCTGTAGAGACGGTAAAACTGTCTAAAATAGGAACTATGATGTACATTTATTGGATGGCTTATAAGGAACGGGTCCCCGAATGTCCCAATACTATCGAGCAAACAAGGATTAATGAAATTTGGTTAGCAATGAATATGCCAGAAAATGTTATTCCAGTATAATAAATGAACTTTGTTCGGCCTGACTCTGTTGAGAATAAATATAACCTAACATCTACATCCCAGCAGTTTCCAAACAGCAAGAATACAGGTCGTGTTCCCAATATGCTAGACCCTGCTTTACAGGAACTTTCTGCCAGACAGTATTCTCTATATGAGGAAAAACCTGTCCTCCCTGGTTCTGATGTTCGTCAAGAACTAATCGGCCATACTCATTATGCAACGCCCTTAAACACTAAATACTTCAGCAAAGAAAACATTGATTATATCCAGCAAGCCATTCAGTCACAAGTATTTAGCATGTCGGGGAATAAACATCACATCGACCGTCAGAATGATGACGATGTAAAACTTATTATGCGTTCCTATTACATGACTTATGGCCGAAATAATCCCAATACCGTTGAGTCTGATTTGGCTGATTTAAATGCTCGTGTTGTTGGTTATGCATCTGCTAAGGTCTTTAGCGAGTTAGACTTCTACATGTTCTACAGGCAGGATATTGCTGAATTTGCCACCCCCATCGCCAACCCCATGAATGTTCATGTTCATGGATCTCGTTATGGTGAACTCAAGTCGTTTTTTTAACCCATACATAATATGGACGCAATGAAGTTCCTTGGTAGTAAAAAGCTCCCTCGTATGTTAATTCAGGAAGTTCTGCTTCTACAAACATCTTCATTAAATCAATAAAATCCTCTGAATTCTTGTCTTCAATGTAAAATACCATATGTCCACCAGATTCTAAATGCTTGAAAGATTTCTTAAACAAAGGTTTCAAGAACTCTTCCATAAATTCCTCTATGCTTTTCCAATCTGTCATGTGTTCATACACTTCCTTTGTGAAAAATGGTGGACTTGTAAAGACCAAATCAAATTTGCCTTCTAGCCTCACATTCTGAAACTTACCAATCTTTACAGTGAACAAATCTGGATTTGATGCCTTGTCTTTTATGATAGCTTGATAGGCTGTCTTCATTTCTTTATTTGAGTCTACGCCAACGTACTCGCAACCATACTCTATTGCACAACGCAATCTATCTCCCCAACCAGCCGTTGGATCTAACCATCGTTTTGGTTTAAACATCTTCAATACTGTCATCCCAACAGGAAATGGGTATAAAGTACATTCTTTACCTGATTCAGCCTTGCATCTCATGCGTTGCTCCTTAGAATACTTATCGGTCTCATCGATTGCTGCCCAATCTTTTGTTCTTGGTATGATAACTTTCCTTCCTCTAAAGGTTTCCATTATATCTAAAACGGATTTATAATGTGAGATTTCCATAAGAACAAAAAATGAGTTCCCACGGACGTTTCTCGCCAATGTATGCTCAGATGCTATATAGCAGGCTAAAAGGCCTTCGCTCGCTTCCGGTTGACAAATATTGTGCATGTGAGAACTGCAATAACATCGTTCAAGTCCGAAAGCAAGAAGATATTACCATCTGCGAGTCCTGCTGGGGCAAACAACGTTTTCCTCTGCGCTCACTAACAACACCTGCGAACCATTGCTTAGAGTAATGGAGCTTGTCAAGTTCAAAGGAAACTTATATGGGAAATTACAATCCCAACTTTTTATTTGGGAAGCCGAATGGGATTCTTTCCGACCTATAGAGAAATTGGGATGGAACGGTAAAGAAATCGTAGCAGTCGACACTAAATATAAGCAAGATATATTTAGTCCTTGGTATGGATATGGTTCTTCTGAAATGAAACAACTCTGTCGTCGTTTAACAGACATTACCGAACTGAATGTCACCGAATCTGGAAATATTCCATGGATGAAAGATGAGTGGTGGCATGACAGATATTGTTCCTTTGCATTTGGTTGTTCGTCAAAATCTGTTCAGTCGTGGAAAAAATATCTATCATATACCAATTCAAAACGCAACACGCTGCGAAAACATCACGATTGTCGAAAGACAAGACGTTTAATGAGTAAATACATCTAATTAAAAATGAGAGTAAACCTGATTGGCAACTTTAGTTCGGCTGGTCTTATGCAAGATGCAATGATTATGCGAGGACTTCTGGCAAATACATATGGTGAATCTGTCCAGATTCGTAAGATTCACCATGCCATGCCTCAGTGCCCCGAAGCAGAACTAAACATTTTCTTCGAAGTTATTAGCCCTTCCCTATTTACATATGCTCGTAAGAATGTTTGGATTCCCAACGTCGAATGGCTTTTTCAAACGTGGAAACCATACTTCAATATGGTTGATGAAATTTGGGTAAAGACTAAAGAAGCAGAGCAAGAGATTTCTTCCACCAATGTCAAATATATTGGCTGGACATCTATCGATAAAGTATTTCACGAGAAGAAAAACTATCACAAAGCAATCGCTTTAGTCGGCAAAAACAATAACAGAAACCCGAAACCTATCCTTCAAGCCTACCTAAAAATTAAGGAGACAAATCCTGTTCTATATTCCTTGCTTCCAGATTTGTTCATACCATATAATCCAGAACATGTTCAGTTTCACTTCCCCGATGAACTAAAAGGCAAAGTAACTTTGCTTAATAAGGTCCTCAAAGAGCCCGAGTATGATGACCTACTCAAAGAGTGTGGATTGGCAATTTGTACTTCAGCAGCTGAAGGGTTTGGTCATGCAGTAAATGAAGCAATGTCTTCAGGATGTAACTTGATTCTTTCTAACATCAACCCATTTCTGGAACTAACTGACCACAAAGCACTATTCCTTGCTACCAAAGAAAAGATTAGACATCCTACTTGCCTGGGTAGTTTGGTAGATGTCAGTGTCCACGACCTAATGCTAAAACTTCAAGGATACGTAAACACCTCTATCAAGCATAAGAAACATGTCTCCGAACAACTTCGTGAGATTTATGAAGTTCGTCATTCCAAATTTATAGAGAAAATGCAACAACTACTAAAAACTCAACCCACCGAGGAATATGTTCTTGCTTCTACATTTCCTGCCGAATCTGAATTACCTGATGTTTCGATTGTTACGCTAACATATAATCGTCGTCTTTTTATGCCTTTGGCTCAGTATTCTTACATGATTCAATCATATCCCGAAAATAAGTTGGAATGGGTGATTGTAGATGATGGAGAAGATTCCATCGAAGATACTCTTATCGGAATCCCAAATGTCAAATATGTTCGTCTGGACAAGAAAACCTCTATTGGTGAAAAGCGTAATATTGGTGTTCAATCAGCAATGTATGATACCATTATGATGATGGATGACGATGACGTATACCCTAACAACTCGGTATTACATCGTGTAGCCATGCTTGGTAAGCAACCCAAAAAGCAATGTGTATTTTCTACTACAATTCCTTGCTACGATATTCAGAAACATATTTCGTTCATGAATGTTCCTCCATTTACTCTATCAATGGCTGAAAGAGTTTCGGAAGCGTCTTTGGGATTTACTCGTGAGTTTTGGGAGGCAAGAAAGTTTCCTGATATTCAGATTGCAGAAGCCAATACATTCATCCACGGTCGTGAAGAAATGTGTAGGGAGGTATCGCCTCAAGAAGTTATTGTATCATTGGCTCATTCAAACAATACATCGGCGCGCAAGGTTCCAGATGGAGAACCCAACGGATGTCATTATGGTTTCAATGAAAAATTATTTGCTGTTGTTTCTGAAATTGGTCTTCAACTTAATACTTCATGCCAAACAGGGAGCGGCGGCGGCGGTGAGTCTTGCGGCCAGACTTTCGCCGACGACGGCCACCCATCGCTGGAGTCCCCCCAGGGGGAGACTGGTCAGAGCCACCACCACGCATCTTGAGGCCCTTCGCTGCAAGCATACGGCGTACAGTCTTCTTCTTCACAAGGCGCAACTTGTGAGAGCGACGGCGGCGACCACCAGTGGGGGCGGAATTACCAGCGGAACCATTCACGGGAGTATAACTTTCTACACCAGACATCTTTTATGTTTAGATAAAGAGAAATTCTTCAAGCCGAGCAAGTTAAACAAGGCTCGACAGTAAATTTTTGCGCACTCGATACCGCCCTCGTCCTCAAATAATAACATCCAGTTTTCAAGCCTGTCTTCCATGCATAAAAGTGCATGGACGACATTTTGGCGTAGGATGGCTCACTCAGAAACAAATTAAGCGACTGCGACTGACAAATAAATGGCGCTCGATCTCGAGCCATATTAATTAGAGTCTTCTGCGGAATCTCCCAAGCCGTCTTATACAACTCACGAAGTTCAGAAGGTAACGCTGTTATGCTTTGGATACTCCCACTATTTGCAATAATAGACGTACGAGTCTCCGATGTCCACAAGCCCAACCTTACCAAGTCTTCTACCAAATACTTATTCACAACCACAAAGTCTCCTGCAAGTACACGGCGAGTATACAGGTTCGAAGTAAATGGCTCGAAGCATTCATTGTTGCCTAGAATTTGAGATGTAGACGCCGTAGGCATTGGGGCTACAAGCAAGGAGTTACGCATACCTTGACTACACAACTTACGCAAGTTCTCCCAAGGCAAATATGTAGTCACAGGAACTTCATTCCACAAGTCATACTGCATCTTTCCTTTACTCATTGGAGAACCATGAAATGAAGGATAAGTGTCTATAGCAACATTTCTCCATACACCATCAGAAGCCCCCATCATACTCTCGAGCGCTGCAGCATAATAGATATTCTCAAAGATTTCACGGTTCAACTTTGCTGCCTCTGCCGATGTCCAAGGCATCCTCAGAATAGCAAATACATCCGCCAATCCTTGAATACCAATACCAATCGGCCTGTGATGCATATTAGACTTACGGCATTCTGGAGTCGGATAGAAGTTCTTGTCAATCACAATATCCAAATTACGAGTCAGGATAGACGTATATTGCCTCAACTTCTCAAAGTTAAACTTGCCATCCTCAATAAACTTAGGCAATGCCAACGATCCCAAATTACATACAGCCGTCTCGTCAGGTGCTGTATACTCAACAATTTCTACGCATAAATTTGAACTCTTAATCGTGCCCAAATGCTGTTGGTTAGACTTGGCGTTAGCAGCATCTTTGTAGCAAAGATAAGGCGTTCCTGTCTGGATTTGGGCATCCAATACCATCTGCCACAACTTCTTCGCTGAAACCTTACGACGACCCTTTCCTTCGCGTTCGTATTTCATGTATAGGTCGTTGAAGGCAATACCATGAACATCAGAAAGTCCAGGGCATTCATGAGGACACATGAGAGTCCAATCAGCATCCTCTTCTACACGTGTCATGAACAAATCTGGAATCCACAAGCCATAGAATAGGTCACGAGCCCTATCTTCTTCTGCTCCTTGGTTCAACTTCAGACGAAGGAAATCTTCAATGTCTGCATGCCAAGGTTCCAAATAGATAGCGAATGAACCATTGCGTTTGCCTCCTTGGTTTACATACTTAGCAGTATCATTGAAGACCTTAAGCATCGGAACAATGCCAGTAGATTCTCCATTAGTTCCTCCAATACGAGAACCACGAGCACGAATGTTATGGATTGCTAGTCCAATGCCTCCTGCCCACTTTGAGATCTGGGCACAATCTCCAAGAGTTTCATATATCCCCTTAATAGAATCATCTTTCATGGTAAGAAGGAAGCAAGATGACAACTGAGGATGATCAGTTCCAGAATTGAAGAGTGTAGGCGTTGCATGAATGAAATATCCTTGCGATAGAGCATCATATGATTCTTTTACGCGCTCGAAATCTTTACCATGAAGTTGGATGGCTACACGCATCCACATATGCTGAGGCCGCTCAATAACCTTGCCATTTTTCTTAAGAAGATAAGCACGTTCTAGTGTCTTGAATCCGAAATAGTCAAACATGAAATCGCGAAAGTAATCAATCATGCTTTCATAGGAATCGCGGTTGCCACACACAAGGTCATGATATTCATCAGAAATGATAGATTGGCCGTGGTATAGTGCTTCAACACATTCAAACAAGGTTTGAGGCGTATTTTTCTGATGGTTATCGACTAGAATACGAGCACCAAGCAGACCATAGTTTGGATGGTGACGCGACTGCATCATAGCGCACGTCTCAGCAGCAAACTCATCAAGTTGGCGGGTTTCCATACCATCTTGTAGTTGGCTACATACTTTCTGAGCCACTAGGTCAGGATTCACATGTTCTAGGCCGCCAGATAGTTTACGGATGCGGCCAAGAATCTGGTCAAATGATACGGGGACACAAGTTCCATCGCGCTTTACTACGTGAAGATTTTCAGCCATTTTTTTATATTCTATACATTTCTAACTATAAAATCCGTTCTTATAATAATATGAGTATTTTATCCTCTCTCAAACAGGGTGTTAATGATATGCTAACACCTCCGCCTGCGGGTTATCATACAACTTTTGCTGAAGCATATAATCCTGAAGCATATGCCGAAGAAGTTCTGCTTAAGCAGATTGCTGATGAGATAAATGCCATGCCTATTCCTCCTCACTGGAAAAAATATTTCTTGGCAAACTTTAAGTCACAACTTGCTATAGAACAAGCGGCTAGGCCTTCTATAATTGCTTCAAGGGCAAAGATAGGAATTACTGCATATCCTATAACTCTTAAATCTATTTTATTGGGCCTTAGACACCCTTGCTTCAAAGCAAGAATAAGAGCCATGCTTAAGTCTGAAGAGGAAAAATATAAGCAAATCAAAGATGAGGGTCTTAGTGCCGAAGATATAAAACAAGTAGAAGAAGATGGAGCGGAATGTGTTCTTAGGGAACTTATTAATGGATTTGCTATTCATACAGATTATGACTTGGATAAGAATGGATTACCCATCGGAGCAAGAAATTCAAGGGCATTTATACAATATGGTAAACCGCCACCCGAAGGTTGTAATATGCCTAAATCACCCCGTTATATTGGCGGTAAACGTAAAAGTAAGAAACGTAAAACTAAGAAAAGAAAAACTAAGAAGCGAGTTCCATCGCGCTTTACTACGTGAAGATTTTCAGCCATTTTTTTTATATTCTATACATTTCTAACAATAAAATCCGTTCTTATAATAATATGAGTATTTTATCCGCTCTCGGAGAGCGTGTTAATAAAATGCTAAGACCTCGGCCTGCGGGTGATCATACAACTTTTGCTCAAGCATATAATCCTGAAGCATATGCCGCCCCCGATCCTACTCCCGCCGCCGCCGCCGCTGACGCCGCCGCCGTCAGACGACGCGAAAATGCCGCTAACCTCGACGCCGTCAAACGACTCGAAAACGCCGACGCCGTCGATGAGCGAAAACGACTCGAAAACGCCGCCGCCACCGCCGCCGCCTCCGCCGCCGCACGTCAAGCAGGTTTACGCCCCGCCGATCCCGACGATCCCCGACTGTCGCTTGGCGCGCGCGAAGCTATGGACAGGATCCGAAAAGCCAAGATGCAAGGTAGACCGGGACCGTATTTCCCTCCACCTCCACGAAGCGGACGGGAGTGGGAGAGATATTTTGACTTGGTATATGGCCCCGGTCGCGATTCCAATGAGGGGGATCCAGCATACGAAGAATCACTAGATTGGCACCCGGATCCCCATGTGTTAGAGTTTTACAAGGGTTCATTTGAAGAAAGTGGCGAGACCGTACCTCACGAGCAGCCCAATCACATGTCCATCAGGTTGGCGAGGCAGAGGGCGGAGTTCGAGGCGAGGCACGGAAGACCCCCTGGACGTGGGCGCGGCGGTAAACGTAAAACTAAGAAACGTAAAACTAAGAAGAGAAAAACTAAGAAGCGAGTTTCAAAGAAATATGCATAGATTCAATTTCGTGAATAAACAAACCCATTGAATATGGTATAGGAACTGTTGTTGTTGGGAATTCTGGATTTGAATCTAATAGTCCTGTTTCGGGTTGAAACAAAAACTCATGAGCATCCGAACGCAGCGTCATACTTTCATTTAGGAATCCAGCAATTCCATGAGAAATCAAAGAATCACGTTCCATTTCACCTATACGCAAGCCCCCATCATTTGCTCGTCCTTCGAGTGGCTGATGCGTCAATAATGTTCTTGGTCCTGTTGACCTATAATTAATCTTGTCTTCAACCATGTGCTTAAATCTTTGATAATATGTTGGTCCCATAAAAATTTCAGATTCAATCATCTCACCATTCATTCCATTATACAATATCTCATTGCCATAAGGATGATAGCCTAACTGAATCAATGCTTCTTTTGTGTCAGAAATTCTGTTTTGGGTATTGAAGGCTGTTCCATCGATAATAGTTCCTAACTCAGCAGCAACCTTGCTTGACATTCCTTCTATAAACTGTCCAATTGTCATACGAGATGGTAAAGCATGGGGATTGATGATTATATCAGGTCTTAATCCATCCTTTGTTGATGGCATATCTTCTTCAGAAATACGGATACCAACTGTTCCCTTCTGTCCATGCCTTGAACCAAACTTATCGCCAAGTACAGGGTCACGAACTTCTACTACACGAATTTTTACACCTTGTAGGCCTTCTGCAGTTGTATACTTATACACTGCATCTACAGTTCCGCGCTGACCTCTTTTAGGCAAGATAGATGAATCTACAAAGCCTACTACTTGGCCAGCAGAATTTGTTTTTGGTGTTACTAAGCCAACCATAATAGTAGATGCAGAAACTTCAGAACCAACCTTAATTACACCATTTGAGTCAAGGTAATCGTAATTCTTGCCATCTTTTCTGGAAACAGTTTCACGATATTTCGGGTCTGTAACCAAATTGGCAAACATTGTATGGGTCTGAGCAGCGGGGTCTATAATTGTTTCAGATTCATCATAAGAATGGTAATATGATGTTGTATACATGCCACGCTTCAATGCAGAATCATTAATGAGAATAGAATCTTCTTGATTATATCCACCATATATTGCAATAGCTACAATAGCATTCTCACCAAACTGAATACATCCTCCACCCATTACTGCTGCAGTTGTCCACGTCTGACACAAAGGTCTTTGCGGTGAATGAAGATGCGTGGCAATTGTGTCAAATCGTTTATTGAATGCAGTGTTATACCATGAACACGCTTGCTTTACTTGCTGGCACGTGAACATGTTACGGGGGGCTTGGTTGTGTTCAGTAAAAGGCATTACGCTTCCTGTAGCAGAAAATATACAACTCCCATGAATCTCGGATAATCGTTCGGGATGGAATGGTTCCATACTAATACGAACACATTCAGATTCTTGAGAGTCCAAATAATCCATATGTTGTTCGATAGCCTTCCATCCTTTTTGACGTTTAATCAAATCCAGTTTTGTTCCTTCCTGATATACAGGCCTACAAGGTCTTCCTGCATCGCATTGAATAATATAATCATTATCAAGTCTGTTCCAAGTCAATGATACAGTCTTATCAACTTCTCCTTGTCTCCGCAAACTAATCATAGTTGTATGAAAGGTTTCAGTATCCTTCATTACCACACATACCAAATCTGAATTTACAAACACTTTAGTCCATACAGGATTCCATATAGAAGGACTAATTGCAGAAATAGAACGAGTATTTGGTTGTTCCATTATCAACTCCTTAATTTGCTTTGAAGGTGACTGTGTTGATATGATAGTGAATAATGTAAGCGACTTTATCATGCCAACGTTGCGACCATCAGGATTATCAATAGGACACATCAAGCCCCAAGAACTTGAGTGTAAACGACGAGGTTCTCTTTGCTTGGTTTCCTTATCCATCTGTAAGTTGATACGACGCAAATGAGCTATTGTTCCCAAATATGAAAAACGAGAAAGAACTTGTGCAACACCCGATTCGCCATCCCAAGTTCCTTTAAAAGATTTCTCAAACTCATTCAAGAAAGTATAGGATTTCCAATAAAAGTTTCTAATTCCTTCTTCTTGGATTAGGTTGGTTAGATTTTTGCCCTCGAAGTTCTGCTTCTCGAACTCTACACGTCTATCAAGTTCTAATAACATCTTTCCTCCAACTTCACTATAAATTCTGCGAAATTCCTTGAAGCATAGGTCTCCAGCAGCGTTCATTCTCTTAAATCTGAAATGGTCTCTGTCCGAATCGGGAGAGTTTCCAATAGCAACATCCATTGCCATACGTGTCATATGTCCAAGCAAATACCCCTTTCTTGTATAAAAGGCTGGCACAGACTCATCTTGGGGTTCACAGTGAGGGAATAAGCTTGAATACAGATTTGTATAAACGGCGCCAATACTATATGTTCTTGTCTGACGTTTTAGCAATAACAAATTACCGTCTTGCGTTTGGTCTTCTTCTTTAGCCATTTCAGATGCCAAATACTTTTCATGAGAAAGAATTAGTTGGGCAAATAAACCATCATACAATGTTCTCTCACGAACACCTGCTAGAATGACATCATAGATATCTTTATCAGATGTAAACCCCAATGCATAGAATACACTAATCAAGGGAACAGGATTATCGAAACCATTTCGTCTGTTATAGTCGATAATTGTAATAGTTGCCAGTCGGTTTGTAGAAAAGCTACCATAATCGGATGCCTTTGCAATTTTTCCAGAATCGTTCTGAATCTTATTTTCTGGAGGGATACGAAGCAAGTGTCCAGCCCTTTTAGAACCATCTTCTGATTCTGAATAGATTCCAGCAATGAATTCGAATTTGTTTTCTTTGGTGGCTGTATCCATAACTGCCTTGAGTTCTTTTTCACTTCTTGTTCTGACTTGGTCTTTGGAAGGTTGTTCGAGGCGTTTCTTTGCATAAAACATGTTTGAACCCAAAGATTCTTGAGAAAGCAATACTCGTTCTTGGCCACTAACAACAAAATATCCGCCAAGTTCGAATCGGCATTCTCCAGCCTCATAGAGTTGTTCGGGTGTTTTAGAATGTAAGTAACACAATGAACTTTTCAAAAGCAAAGGTATACGACCAATTAGAATATCATCAAAAGACCTTGTTTGGACTTCATTGCCATAATCGTATTCGACTACAATGTCTGCTCTGACTTCAAAGGCATATGTTTTGTTTTCAAGGCGACAGGCGTGGGGAAGAATAGCAACATCTTCTTCATCTACAGGTGATACATAACGAATATCTTTGCCATCCTTACCTCCGATATAAATCCGGATTTGACGACCATCCTCTAAGGAACGTTTGAAAGGGTTCATTGCTTGAACAAATCTGGGGAGTTTGACATCTAAGAAGTCAGAGAACGAATCTAAATGATGTCTAACCATGGGATTTGTAGTGTCATTTAAATATCGTGTTACAACGTGTCGTGCCATTCCTTTCCTTGTAATATAGAAAGAATGCTAAACCCACAAAACATCCTCATTTCAGTGGCTGTATTGGCTGCATTAATTTTCTTATACAAATTAGTACTGAACCCCCAAGTTATGCCTGGAAGTTCAGGACCGCCATCCGTATGTCCTGAAAATTGGAAGTTTGAAGATGGATTATGTAAGCCAAACTACGAAACTAACTGTATGCCTTTTGACCCAACAAAGATAACATCTAAATCTGCTGGATGCAACATTGCTAGAAGTTGTGGGACTGGCTGGTCAGGCAAATGTAATTAGCGCCTTCTTTTTGTTTTTCTTCTTTTTCTCTTGCCTCCAGTTACCCTATAAACGTACTTAATAGCGCCATATGGGTTTACTCCTGCTTCTCTGAAACCAAGTTTATCGTATAGTTTAATTGCAGGCACAAGTTTAGAATTAACATATAGGACAATATTGCCTCCCTTCGAGTTTTCCTTTAGGTGTTTAATAGCATGTCTAAGCAACTTTTCTGCAAATCCTTTTCTGAGAAATTTTGGGTCAGTAACAACATTTCTTAGAACCCAATTTGTTTTATTGCCTTCATCGTCACCTAATTTGGCCCATACAGAAGAAACAACTGTTCCGTCAGGAGTCTTTAAATTATACCAAAACTTTTCAGATTTTTCTGAAAACTTTGTCTGTGTTGGTGATTTCATATCTTCAACTCCTTGAACCATATTTGCTGGATTATAGTTAGTTTTATCTCCTTGATGAAATGATGGTTCCATTATTTAATCAATTTAAAACCTTTTTGAGTATTAAGATATAATGTATGCCGAATCTCATAGGCCAGTATTTCTTGATGATGTAATTGGTCATCAAGAAATAAAACAGGAATTGAAAAAGTATTTAGAATCTAAAACGTTTGGTGGTTCAGTATTTTTGGTAGGTTCTCCAGGCATTGGCAAAACAACAATGGCTCTTTGTGCAGCAAGAACGTTCGGCTTTGACCCTTTGGAGATTAATGCATCAAAATCTATACGAAGTTTTGAGGATGTTGACAAGTTAAAAGATGCCTGTCGGTCTTGTGTAAACATTCAATCATTTATTCGAGGTGAACCAAAACGCAAGACATGTGTTATCTTAGATGAGTTAGATGGTTCGGATCCTCACGCTCAAGCAAAGATAGTCGAGTGGGTGAAGGATGCTTCGAGGACAGTGCCAATATTGTGTACTGGGAATGAACTCCCAACAATTTTTAAAAGGAATTCGGGTTTGGTTTGTATCTTGCGTTGCTACCCTCCTAAAGCAACAGAGGTTGCCCATTTGTTCCCAGATTCTGACGCTCCTCAAATTTTGAAAGAATGTCAGCACGATATTCGTCGTGTGTTTCATAGGTTGCAATATGGTGAATCATATACTATTCCGAACTATTCTCTCCCCCCCACTGGTACGTCTGTGGAGTTGGCGTTCCTATGGCGCCAGAAGATGTTTCAGCTTCCTGACCCTCTCGAATGTCACGCCGACAAACTGGGCAACGTACACTGGCACCAAACCAAGTCTGAATGCACTCACGATGATAAACATGTTGACATCCCCGCAGTTCGACGCCGTCAGAAGAAATCGAATCCTGACAAATCGAACAAGTCTGCTGGGAAGACCCAGAATAAGGAACCAACTCATTCGTAATTTGTTGTGCAGTTGCTACTACTGGAACATTATCCATAAAATTAGCAGGAATCGTAATAGGAAATGTAATTGTTACAGGATCTGTCCGAGTTCGTGCCAATGCACTAAGGTAGGCATTTTCTGTCTCAAGGTATCTCAGCGTAATTTGGTCGCGACGCCTATATGCTCTGGTGTTATTGAAAAAATAATTTCTAGTTGCGACAAGGTCCTGTAAGATTCTTAAACGTCTATCTTCCATTTATGTATTATCTACAGGAGTGTAACTAAATGCCTTGCTTTGGATAATGTCCCACCAATAGTCTAAAAATAGCATATTTCTTACAGTTTGCCAGTCAATCTTCTTATAATTAGAATTCCACCATAAATTTAACTTATTTTCATCTAATTCAGATTGTTCCCATTTATTTATGTAAAATATTGGGAATCTAGAATATGCTTCATCTAAGGTTGAATGTGTTATGATTGGAATCGAACCACACAGAAGAGCCTCCCAACATCTTGGTGATGGGTCAATACCTCCTCCGTGAGGACATAGAGTAAATTTAGACTGCAGAAGCATGTTCTTAAACTCATGCAATGGTAATGCTTCGCGATATTCTACAAAACTCTTCCAGTCTGTTTGAGATAACTCACTAATTATCTCTCTATCTAAAAACTGCTCTTTCCAGCCAGGCCATGTTTTGTCGTTATGTAATCTATGGCAACAAAATGCAAGAATACCTTTGTCGTTTCTAATAACTATTTCTGAATTGAACATTCTAGTATACCAACCCTCATAAGCCGGATGTATTCCTAGTGGAATTGGTGTTAACTTTTCATGAAGAGTATCAAGATTTTCAACAAAAATATGTATAACCTTAGAATGATTAATTACAAAATTAACACGATCTCGTATACCTGCATATACATTCCATCTAAAGTCGCCAGTTCCAGCAGGAAATGTAACATCTTCACTTGCTATTATCAACGCAAACCTACTAGGTATCTCGTCTAAAATTTTAGCCAAATGTAAAATGCCTTCGCTTCCCCTATATGCGGTTATAAAAATTGTTTTAGGGCATTCTATGTTATTCTTAAGAATTTGACTTCCATTTATAAACCAGTTGCACTGTCTTGCCAAACCATTCAAAGAATCTATGTCATATACATCAAGTTTCTTTAATCGTGTGTTCATTAATTCCATATTATTATATACGGCCAAGAAACATATCCATAGGTCCACGCTTATGTTTTTTTAGATACTGAGCTCCCATAAATAGAATCGAATCTAAATCCTTCTCTTTTTGCTTTAGCACAAATAAGGTTCCTTCTTCTTCATCTAAGTCAGGATTCTCATTATACTTTCGAGGAACATATCCATCTAACTGTTCAATACCCAATGCAAATAGTTGGGCTACTGGATTCTGTATCTGATTTGTTATGTAAAATTCAACATCAGGCTTTAGTCCTCGCTTCTTCACAAAGTCAATGTGTTCAATTTTGTCTCCTTGCTTTTTTTCATCCTTTCGGTTTGCTACATAAATATACGCTAACCTATCGCCTACCTGAGGAGCATTGCCTGCATCTCGTTCTTCCATACGGTCAGCCAATACTCGATGAGCAATTTGTCCAGGATTCTTGTAATCATCACGCAACTGTTTTGTGATTACAAACTTCTCCAAAGGAATCTTATTCTGCATCACTTGAACCAGCATATCTTTCACGAAGTTTTGGGCATTCTTCAAACTTCGCTCTTCCATCAGAATATCCAATGCTCCACCAAATATATCTTTTACAATAGGAGCATTATCTCTGCGTTTGAGAGCAATACCCATCCCTACACGTTTACACTTAGTTGGGTCATCCTCATACTTCAATCCCATATAGCGCTTGCGACAAAACAGAATGAACGGGAAGAAAGTCTTTTCATATTCAATCTTGTGTGCTTTGCGACATTGAGAAGTAATTCTCTCAGCCACCCTTTTTCCAAGTGCCATACACTCTTCAAGTTTCTTACCTGAAAAGGTCACAAATATACTGTCCGTGTCACCATATATTACCCGTCCTTCAAATTCTGACTCAACAACACTTTTTGCAAACATCAATCTTTCACGGCCTGCTGCCGTTGTGCATGCAGCAACCTCTACTCTGCGAATAGGAGATGTACGAGAACCTGTCTGACCATATACTGAATTGGCAACAACCTTATATGCAAGTTGAAGACCATTCAATACAGATTTTTGGGCATCGTCTTCTGTTTGTTCCATTAGTTTACGAGTTTCTTTGCGCTTCTTAAGCAAGATATCCAAAGTCATTGGAAGCAAACCAATACTTTTTGGGTCATCGGTTGGTTGTGCATATCCACACGTTTTACATCCGATAACTTCACCATCATCATTTTTTGTATCAAATGAAATTTCATCAATTTTGTAAGTTTCTTTGAGTTTCTCTAATTCGGCTCCATCGGCTCCTTCATGATGAATTTTACGACCATCTTGATTGAACGTTTTTACATAGACCAAACTATCGGGTGAGATGTTGAAGGCAATCATATTGGATGGGTATAGGGAGTTGAAGTCTAGAACAACAACAGGGTCTTCCAGATACATACCAATCTTAGGAGGCAATACTACGGCTCCTTCGTATGACATATCGCCATCAACTGATTCTTGTGCCATAATGATTTGGCCACGCTTAGATGCATTGTAAGCAACGGCTGAGTAAATCTTGATACCTTGTCCACGCAGGAAGATGAAGTCAGTTGGTACACGACAAACATCAGCCATGCCTCGGGCGTTCACTAAGGTATCCAATTTTGCCATCAAAGTCAATACGAGGTCACAATCTTGAATACAGTATTTAGCAATCTTAGAACGGTCGGCTGCTCCCTTTCGGTGAAGTTCAAACATATCTTGTGCAGATACATCGTCCTTACTAAATGACCATTCTAACTTGCTTTGATGTTCTGCAGAAATGTCACTTAAAATAGGACTATCTGCTTCTACAGTGAATGATTTAGGGCTGATTTCTGTCACCATAAACTTCTGTCCTTCATTGTAAGGGTTCACTGTATTGGTGACAATATCAAACCGAACATAATTACCAACAAACAAACCACGAGTTGATTTGGTATGAATTTCATACATATGTGTCTCAGCTCCTGTAATGATAGTAAACTTAGTAACCTTGTCGCGCAGAAATGTACTTGCTACATTATCAAGTTTGTATGAGTCTAGATTCTGTTCACGACGAATGCTCAAAAGCAAATCGATAGGTAAACGTCCAGGAATATCAAAGTATCTTACTGCATATTTGCCACTAGCAAGTTCAAATGTTTTCTTTTCTGTCTTTGCCATTTCTGAGCGACCTCCCCATTGCTTAGTATCTGTTCTCCCAAGTTGGAGTTCAATCCTGTGAAGTTCACATCTATCAGCAATGTAACTGTCATCAAAGCCAAAGGTATTATAACCAACAATCATATCGGGATCTTCTGCATGGATATAATCTTTGAACTTTATTAGCAAGTCTTGTTCGTTGCGGCATGAGATATATTTGACATCTGTGCCAGATGGTTCACAAGTTCCTGAAATCAGAACATAGCGTTCTACAGGAGTCATCAAGTCATCTGTCCAACGAAAGGACATACCAATTTGAATGATTTCATCTTCGCGGTTGGATGATACAGGGAAGTTTCCAGATGCCGAATAGACTTCAATATCGTAAGACAATACGTATAGAGGGATGTTGATTTTGGTGTGGGCTTCTACTTTGCTATATTGGACTTTATAAGCAACATCTACTCGTTCATTCTCATCTGCATCATCAACTTCACCATCAAATTTGAAAGGAGATGCAGGAGATAGGTCACGTTCGTGGAATAGACGAAGGTAAGGAGGCAAATTGGATTCGAATACATCCTCTACACGAACTTTGCGATTGCCAATCTTTAGGCCAGCGCGTAGTTCTTTAGCGATGAGTTTGAATGCCCACAAAGAAGGAAAGGAGAGTTTCCATACCTTGATTGGCTTGAGACCATTAAATCCACACATGGCGTCTAGTTTTTGTTCTTCGGTGATCTTAAGGCCTTGGATAGTTTTTATTGCAGATATTGCGGAACTAATTTGGGCGGCTGTTTCTGTCGGGAAAGCGCGAAGGTAGAAATAAGGTTTAAAGTCTGTAATACGAACTCGTGTAATATCCCCTTCATGAGTTCGTCCGTAAACGTCTACAACATACTTAAACTTATTATCATATTCTCGCCAGTTGCAGGGTTGTAAATACATCTTGTTTAGTATACGCATATAATGTATAGATTAATTCGTTTTGGAATATATAATGGGTCCTACAGGAGAAACTGGAGAAACTGGTGCTACAGGTCAGACTGGTGAGACGGGTGTAACTGGTGCAACTGGAGAAACTGGTGCAACTGGAGAAACTGGTGCTACAGGTCAGACTGGTGCTACGGGTGCAACTGGTGCAACTGGAGAAACTGGTGCTACAGGTCAGACTGGTGAGACGGGAGAAACCGGCGGGTATATTATATTGCGAGTTCTAAGCGGATTTAATGACGGAATTTTACTTATCTTTAATATGACGCGATATGCATTGAAATATAACAGAACGATTATACTTACATTTGAGAGTTACGGAGCAACAAAGTTGGATTCTATATTTGATTTTTCGAAATATCCTGTTCCAATTATTTGTGGTGAAGACATTGTGCCGACTCTGAAGTATGATTTAATTGAACCAACATGTTATGGGATGAATCCGTATACACTTCCGACGTCTCGAGCTCCAAATGGTACAAAACTTATTAATGGAATGCCTACCAAATTTGATTCGAGCAAGGAATATCCAGACAGCACCCTCCTGATACAGGATACTGTCGGGAGGAGAGAAATATCGATGGTTCAGGTTTTTAAGGATATTCAATTTACTCCTGGATTTCTAGTAAAGTTTAGAAAACAGAGAAATATGTTTCCTACAGTTTTCAATGCAATACATATTCGGGGGACTGATGACCCATTAAAAAACAAAGAGAAAACTATGGAACTTATTGATGAGTTTATTAAATCGAATCCGGATATTCCAACATATCTTGCAAGTGATGACATGCCTCTCATGGATGAGTTAACTTCAAAGTATAGTGTCATGGTTAAGCCTCTATCCTATAAAAAAATAGATTACGAATATGAGTCCTTACACTGCACATTTGGAGCATCTGACCCCGAATGTCTAAGTAATGCAATTATTGATTTACTCATGTGTGCATCATCTAAAAACTTTCTTAGATCAACTGGAGGTTTTAGCGGATTGATGCAGAAACTTCACGAAGACAAAGAGTTGCTTAGTAGGCTTATTCTTTTGTAGATTAACTTCATTTCGTCTTCCGTTAAATACAGCCAAGGTTTGTGGTATCCCAGTGTTGTTGGGTTATATATGCTTTCTGTTCCAAAGTTTGTAGATACTTCTGGGGGGGCAACATTCAATATACCTGCTCGTTTCATTGAAAAAAATTTGTCTTCAGCTATAAACTTCCCTGGCCTTACTTGAAGTCCACGTATCATTCCCGACTTTCTACGCAAAGACAATCCACCATTGCCTGTAATATGTTTTGTTGGTTTCTTTGACGATGCTCCAACATAATTTTTATTTAAAAATGTAAGGTTAGCAAATAGATGCTGTACATATCCACCATTTTTATTCCAAGGTGAGCCGACATAGTCGTATTCCAGGAACTCTGTTAGGTCTCCATCCAAAAGCACAGAATCTATTTGAAATATCAATATATTTTCAAATGGCATTTCTTCCCAAAAACTTTTAGATAAACACATATCGTTGTACTCGTTTACGCTGATGTTTCTCTTCCCCATGTTTTTTACAGTAATTCCTTTAATTGCTTGTAGTTTTTCTGTATTATTTGTTCCTGAATATACAATGATTTGCCATCCATGTGGTAATAATATATATTTCATCCAAACCAATAAATCATAAAGTACAGGTGTATCTCTTGGTTCTACAATTACTGCAACTTTATTTGGTTTAGATGAAATGACTTCTTTGTCACGTATACTATCAGCCAGTTTCTTTATGCATTTATTCCATTCGGGAGTATTTGGTTGCGGTATTTCTAGAACGATTTCTGGCTTCTTAATGGGAGTAAACTTATTTAACCATAAAGACATCTTTTATTTTAGTTGAGGATATTTTCCCGCCTGTCTTTCCAAGAACACGCTGCTTCTCTGCAAAGGACTAAAATAGTAATTCACAACATCCTCTACATCGGAACGCTCAAACGGTTTGCAACTAAAAACATCCAAATACATATCATTTGTCTCCTCACAAAAATGAGCCGTAATATTAGAAGTCTCGATTAGTTGAACAAGCGTATATCCTGCTTTGTTTCCAGAACCAAACCGAACAACTTGGGGCTCACCATAAGGAACCATATCAATTCTCTGAACAAGTGTCTTGGCAAATTGAATAATATTGGTATTGTTTCGGATTGTAGAACTGGCACATTTTGATGCATCTAGAATCAGATGAAATCCCCAAGACATTAGTGTTATATTTATAATTAAAGTTTAGTTTCTAAACCAAAAAACGGATGAATGTAACAGAAAGTGTTGTATTTAGACCGACGGGCATTTTAAACGGGCACTTCAAATACAAAAAAAACTGAACGGCGGTAAAACGAATTTATAAGTCCCCCCAACAGACAAGATGCCGTGTACTTCGTGTCAGCAATCAGGACACAACACGAGGACATGTCCTAATAAGAAGTCGTCAGCCACGCCAAAAATTGAAGGTGTTAAGGGTATAAACACTAGACCAGTAAAAACAACAGACATGACTTCATCTATAAGCAGAGAAGATGCAGAGAAGAGTGCTACAGAGTGGTGTGGACCATTTCCCTCCCCTGTACGTAACTGGTTAGTACAGGCTATTATGGATCCAAAACAACACAGGGATATTGGAAAGCACTTGGCAATGCCGTCGGAAATTCATGTAAATGAATGGCTTTCTGAAAAGTCTGGACGACCTATCAAAAATGTTACGGGCGTATCATGGGATGGCATCACAGATGACGACAAGCCAAAGGTTCGCAATCAGATTAAGTTTCGCATGGACGCATGGCACTTTGAGACTACACGGCGAAATTCAGCAAAAAATGCAGAAACAAACGGAACGGGGCATGTTGCCTATCGCAAGGAGGAGTTTGATATGGTGGCAATCTTCAAGCCAAGTCCCACATTTGGAATTACGGGCTCTACTATTCGGTGTATTCCTACGTCTGCCTTAATCAATCCCTTAAAGCCAGATCAACTTATTACAAATATTCCTACAGCAATTAGGAGAAATTACGACAATGAAGAGAAGACACTTGAGGTGATTAAGACGCTTTATCAAACACCCCTTTAGCCTCTGGATTTATATCAAACAATATATAACTCCTCTTCAAATTTTTACACGCCCTTCCCAGAGTTCCAGAACCAGCAAACGGATCCAAACATGTATCGCCTTCTGCACTATAAAGCGATACTATGCGTTCAAGAAGTTTAATTGGTTTCTGAGTAGCGTATTTAGTTTTCTCTCCATTCTGAATTGATGAAATATCATCCCACGTATCACGCACAGGAATTCCTTCCATTTCATCTAAGAAACGCTTAATACGGGGGATACCCTTTTCATTGTATTCTAGCCTATTGTCATCGTGAAGCGACTTCATCTTTTCCTTTGAGAAATACCACTGGCGAGTATTACCATTCCACTCATAAGTAAGATTGGGACGAGGATTAACTTCTGGTTGTGAATTATGTGCAGCAGATGTTCCGTATAACTTCTTATGAATAGGACACATCTTCTGCGAGTTCTTATGCTGTTCAGTATAGGGCTTATATAGAGGGAAGAACTTTGATTTAGCACTCTTGCTATACACGATTATCGTATCATGATTCCTACCGAGTTGATACTTGTTCTTAGCATTTCCTCCACTATGCCAAACAATCTCGTTCTGAAAGTTGGACTCTCCAAATAGTTTATCACATATCACACGAATATGGTGTGAAATACGAGGTTCAACATGGATAATGATGTTTCCATCTTTCTTCAATATTCTATGACACTCAACAAGTCGCTCTTCCATAAACTTAGGAAAGTCTGCAAACTTATCCTGAAAGTAATAGAAGTTTCTCCCAGTGTTATATGGCGGATCCATATAAATCATATCGATACTTTCATTAGAGAGACCCTTTAGAAGCGATACATTATCGCCGACATTGTAAATATTTTTAGTAGGCGCAATGAATGGTGTAGGAACAGCCTCTGTAGTATTTATAATTACATTTGTCGGTGGTTCAAGCATAGCGATTAGGTCAGTCTTGTTCTTACCACTGATGCCCTTAATCTTGCGTTCCTTACACAACGCCTTTAGTTCAGGAATAGTCTTTTTAGTGTAGTCCATTTTAAAGTTCATCTTTATATTTTTAGTTATACATCCACTTGATTCCGTTTTAGAAGTTCTTTCTAGAGAACTAATAAATGTCACAAGGCTACCCTCTATTTCATGCAACAACCAGAGGTGGTATTGAAGATCGTCATGGAAATGCCGATTCTTCTAAGCGTAACATGACAGCAACGTATTATGCCCATGCTCCTCAGTCATGTGGTAATGGTTCAGCATGGCAAGCTGCTGCCGAATATGTTGGTTTAGTTCCTAGAGGCAACTTTGGTAACTCGCCCGAGGGTGGATGTGCCATTGATACGCAAAGTGAACTCCTGTTTGGTGACCCTGCTGCCGCTCGCTTTAAGGGTCCTAAGCAGTTATTCCAGCGCCCCTTTCCTACTACGCCGTTTCTAGGCATGGGCACGATTGAGGGCATTCCTGACCAGAACAAGGTAATCTTTGGTCATTCAACTGCAAATCGGAAAAGCATTCAGACAGTGACAGACAAGCAATTTCCGGTATTTGAACCTCTAATTCAGGAGAAAGAGGATGACATTCCGAGTAATAACTACTTTGTCGAGCCATTTTTACGGGGGGGCTTTGCATCTCGCCTTGTTCCAAAAGTTCGGATTGATCTGAAGTAAATCCCTTTGTGATAGAATCAGTCAACTTATCCATCTCTTCACGAGTCTCTTTAAAGAACGACTGTATTTTGCTTAACTGACGAGGCTTTGGTTTATCTATGCCTTCTGCTGTCCCCATCTTGAGTGATACAGCCTCCATGACATCAAATCCAGATTTGTTCAGCAACTCAATAGCCTCATCTCTCTCACAACAACCAAGGTCCATAACCTTCAAAATCTTGTCCTCCTCCATTTTTTAATTGCTTAAGGTAAACAACGTTAAGATGCGTTTCGTCGAAAATTTATGTCCGCCTGCCTTCCTTTATCTCCTCTATATTTTAGTTCATATTGGTCTTGATTTGTATCTTGGCCTAAACCTTACAGCTTTCATTAAGGCAGCCACTGGATTTGGTTTGGTGTTCCTTCTGGACTCCTTCTGCCGCGTTGACCTTGGCGTTGTGTCTTGGGTTGTCATTGCTACGCCTTTCGTAATCACTGCATTGGCTTCTTCCATTGCTATGGGCCTTCAACTCGACCGAACCATCACAAAATATGCCGTCGAGAAGTTTACACCCCTTACAGCAGACAATATGAAGAACAGAGATGTATATGTAACTCAACTAAAGGGCGGAGAAGCACCTGTAAATTCAGACTATATTCGTTGAGATGACTTAAATCGAATATTCATTAACATAATAAATGTTTTGTTGCAGGGCTGGACATTCAATACGAAAACAGATTCTTTCAATTTTTTATCCGAAAGAACCTGTTATTGAGCAAACAACTGATTCAAATATAACCAAAATTGAATATATAAGTTCACAAAGAGTAATTACAAAGTATCGAATTTGGGATAATGAAGCAAGAGTATTAAGCCCAGAAGAACTAAAACAACTTTTTAAAGAGAAGGTTGAGGTTCCTTGGCTGTCTACAAGTTCTCAAACTATATTTGGACATTTTGATAATACAGACATACTAGACCAATATGCAGTACCGGGCAATAAAATTACACTTGAGTTTTTAGAGGAATCATACCCTTTTTTTTACGATTGGAAATATCTTGATTCACAGACGTTTGAAGAAGTCAATTTTCCTGCTGAAGGTATAACAATAAATGATTCCAGAATGGAAACAAATCTGGAAAAGAGCAAAGAATCTGGAAGTCCTAAATGAACCTTACTTTGCTTTGGCAGATGAATATGTTGAATTAAAAGCAAAGTTTGTTTGTGAAGATGTATTCGAAACAATCTATTTATGGTTTGATATGTTGCTTTATCCTATATACATTGTCATTCGACTCTGTATGCAAGACTTTTCTGTAACATATATATTTGCTCTTACAAAAACTTATCAATTATGGTTTGATTGGTTGCGATTACAAGAAATAGAAGCAAAGGTTAATTATTGGAAGTTGGTTGTTCGTAGTATAGGAGGACCATGGATTTCATCTAATAATCCCGATCTTCATGTATTCGTTTATGCCGATGGTATGGAACGTATTAGGCTTGCTCGTTCTTTCCAAAAAACTGTGAAAAAGTCCCCAAAAGTTCAGCACCCTGCTCAATAGCAGGCTTCATCTCTGCTAAAGTTCCCATTAGTTCCTTTTGAAGTTCCATCAGTTCTTTCGTATCACGCTTCATGCCTCCAATCTGTTCAGGAGTCAAATTACGATATGCATGTAAAATAGACCGACCCAAATCTACATGAGCAGCCTTTCCTGTACCTTCTGGTTCCTTGCTTTCACTCTTCTCCTCTTCATTCTCAAAGCCTTCATATAGCAAACGATGAGGATGCATTAGAACAATCAATGTAAGCACTATACCTGCAATTGTGGCAAGAACTCTAGAACTCTTAAACACAGAGTTGTATGCTAGAAGGTAACCTACAATAGTCCATATAAAAGCATAAGGTAAGCCTCGAGAATATAAATAACCGAATGCCGATAATCCCAATAATAGAGCCACTAACTTATCAGACATCTTTACTACTTAGGAAGAATATCGAATGAGCCACCCTTTGCAATAGAAGCCCTCGCTCCATCATTAAAGGCTCCCTCGGCCGCTCCTCCAAATGGAGGATACTTGGTATTAGTGCCAACATGATCGGCTATACCACGAGAACCTGTGCCAACAAAAGAGGCTGCTACAGCCCCATACTTGCCACCACCCTTCATCTTACGTCTAGTGCGACGACCGCGAGACTTACGACGACGGCCACGACCATACTGTATAACATTCTGAGGGTTCAGATTACCAATATTGCCACCCTTGTCTACTGCAAACTGACCCATCTCCGAACCACGACCCCAAGAAGCCGCTCCCGGTCCGACAGCCCCGTCAAATGAGTAAAATCCTCCTCTCATTTTACGATGTCTGCGAGTTGCACGTTTTTTAGTATGGCGACGACGAGGCATATTTACTTTACTTCAGGGATATATTCTTGGCAAGCCCAGTTACCATTCAGCGGCATACACTTCAATTTGAACTCATTTCCTTTCGAATTCAAAAATACAGATGTCTTCAAATCTGGAACCAATACATACCCTTGCTCCCCTTTCACTGTATAAACATCTGGGATATCTGTCTTCGTGACTATCTGAAATTGCTCTAACTCTACAAAACATCCATGAGAACCTTCTTTGGAATCGTATACCTCATAACCTCGAAAGGGCGTATTTTCGGGAAGGTCTGATTTATGAACAAATTCGGCTAATCCATTTCTGTAGAATCTTGAGAGTATCTCCTTCGTCCACTCGTATCTCTGCTGGAATGTTGTAGATAGAAAGATACAAGTAGAATTATACATGTAAACATCAGAAATAACATACTTTTTGTCGAACTTCTCTACACGAAAAATAGTGTCACCAAAAAGGCGCTCGTCCAAACAAACTTCAATGGAACAACATTCCCGAGCCGTAATCCACAAACACACGGGAATATCGTTGTTGTATGTCAATGCAATCCATCCCATAATACCAGTCGTTTGAAGAACCTTAAAATTAGGTTCCGGGGGGGCGGGTTTCTTGGAGACCAGGCGGGAGCTGGGCGTCCAGGCGTAAAGAGTCTGAAGCCTGTTGACGGGGTTCATATTCAGGCAACTTTACTTCACTTACAGGAGGCTCTGTGAAAGTAACCTGTGGCTGAACAGGCGCTTGAGGCATAGGGACTTCCCTGTATATAATTCTAGGCTGAGGAGGTGTCATTACTCTTGCTACAAAAAAGATAACAATCTGAATCAAAATCATAATTACAATAGTGGCAAGTGCCGTGTAAAATACTTCGGAGGCAATCATTTATTGATTGAAACGTTTTCTAATCAGTGATTCACTACGCAGAAACTATCACAGTATCCATCCCCTTTCTCCGTCCACATCCTTGGACTTTCTTGGTATATCGTAACATACACCGTTTCATGATGCTGGACATCACTGAATACAGTCCTTTCAGTAGCTTCTTCTTCCATATAAAAAGTAATTCCATCAAATGCTTTAAACTTTCTCCGTGTTTTTGAAAAAGTATCATATACCCAACCGTCCGAACACCAAAAGAGTTCTGTCTTGTATGAATTAATTGGTTTATATGATGAGGGTATGTCTTGCCTTTTTATATACATTTGGATTACCATCGCTAGGTATATGTAAACTAATCATTGATTTCAAGACTGATGAGGCAATTATACTCTCTGCCAAAAGTTGCGTATCATACAATGAATTATGTAACTGATTGATTTGTGGCTGCTTTTGAGTCGTATATGCATATAGTTCAACCAACTTAGGTGGCTTAAATCCTCGCCCATTTGCAGCTGGTAGTTTCATTACATTTGTCATTGAGTCCATTGTACAGAACATACGCTTGAATAATGGATACTTCATCCGAGCATCCCATAACACTGCATTGACTAATACATTGTAATCAAAGTTCATATTATGAGCCACAAGCACATCGTGTTCTTCTGAAAAGAACTTCCTCAGGACTTCTATTAGGGGTTCTCCATCAGCATGAGCCTTTTCATTGGTAATTCCATGAATCTTAGTCGAGTCTTCAGGAATATTCCATTCAGGCTTGACGATGTGATAATCTGTCTTCAAAATCTTATCATTCTCGACAATTACCCATGCTATAGATACCAGATGAGGCCAATTGTTTGGCCCGTGAGTTGCCAATTCACGCGACTTAGGCAACCCAGTAGTTTCCGTATCGAAAATTAGAAGTTTCATTATTTATTACTTACATGCGTTTGCGTGTAAACTTTCGTTTTCCACCAAGTAGCTCAACTCCAATATAACGACTCATTAGTGCATTCCCCGTAGGTTTTCCTAGGTTATCATATAACCATTTGGCAAGCCCCGCTGATATAAGCAATAGGCCTCCAATTAACGCTGCCTTTATTGCCTGGGCTTCCTCACTAAATGCAGGTATGGCGTTCACGTCAAAATAGCAGTTAATTAGTTCAGCAACCCACCATACCAAGAAGATGATTACTACTATAAACAAAACAAGCAGTAAGGGTAAAGATTCCAGATTTAATGTCATACCCTCTCCAGTTCTTTGAGAAATTATATAACCAAACATTACCAAGAGGGAAACTAAAAAAAATCCCATATATTTTGACCGTTTCCCACTATCACACATCTTTAGTTATTTCATGCAAAGGTTTTCATCTTAGTTTAGACATCCCCCATCTAACACCATAGCCGCCACCAACAACACAAACCAATACAACAGCAACATGCATTGCGTGAATTGGCATCCGTGTTATGGCAGTATGCTCGTCTTTATTTACATGCGTGCCAGATGGGCCCGAGAATAGAATTTGTCCCAGCCCAAGCACCCCCCAATATAAAAAATATGCTGAAACAACTAAAACGGCAACAGCAACTACTTTCATTTAGTTATTTCACGTGAAAGTTTTCTGAGTATGGATGATGGCTCCTATCCATTGAGGAATGTTTGTTACAATATCTTGAACTGTTTGGATATTATTGGGAACAGGATAATGAATGTCCAGCACGTTAGATTCGCAAACAAATAATATACAAGTTATCAAGAATGGTAAACGTTTCCTTAGGTCTCCTTGTCCCCACCTTAAGCAATACATCTTATACAGTGCATCAATATATGGGGCTAATGTTCCTGATTGAGGCGATGTTCGAACAGATTCGTTAACAACAGCCCACAAAATCCATACAGGAGACCTCAAATACTTCTCTTCAACATATTCATTCGACCTATAAGAACATACCAAATATTGCTTGTTGTCTGCTTTGTATTTTGATGCATATGCCAAAATCCACGATACCCAATATAGTGCTCGGATAGAGTCTCTTGTTTCAGGTCTCAAGCAATATGCAAACTCATTTACTGGAACATATAATTCCATTGGATCTTCTTGTTTCATCAAAGAACGAGCATATATGCTTGAAGGAGCCTTTAGATTTTCTTGAATAACTACTGGTTGAAAATCATGTTCAGGCCGAATTCTAGGCAAAGAAGGAAGTTTTGATTTGCGACATAATGCAACTGAAGCCCCAACCTCACAAAATAATAATCTGGCATCCTTATTGTTTCGAATATCAGTCATAGACATTGTTGAATACTGACTCTCGTAGGGAGCAAAGCGTTCATACATACGAACCAAATACAGAAACACGTTGGGGGCTCCACGATTAATATGAACAGCTGAACTCAGGAATAAAGTATTCCAACATGAGTGGACTAAACCAGAACACATCAATTCCAGAATCCAATAACACGTATAATCGGCATGACCTAACTTAATATTTTCATCCAACACTCTATAGACATGCGTACGCAAGTGCCCAGAAAATGTAAACTTCTGAAAGTCCAATACTGTTCGTGAATCAAATATATCCATTACTTTCTATGACGACGCATTTTACGTTTTGTTTTACGCTTCCCCCCCACTTCTCGCGCCGGTGGTAACATCTTGTCCCATATACCTGGCGTACCATCAGAGTTATATGCTGGAATACCAGTGAAATTAAGGTCTCTATCTACCGAACTACTTACTGTTTTGCTATAACCCATATACAACACGCTTCCAGCAAGTAAGCCAAGTAAAAGCAAATTGGTGATGCCCATTATCCTTACTTTGTAAAATAAACGAGATACTGATATTCTTTGCTACAAGAAATTAGATGAACCTTTTCTTTTAATCTAAATCCAGAACTCTTGATGGTCTCGATTAATGATTCTGTATCAGGCATATGCCACCTTTGCTTTTGTTCTCTGTACTTAATCTTATCGGGACTCTTTCCAGTATCATAATACGTCAATACTTCGTCAAAAGAGGCATCTTCTTCGTTCTTCTTTTTATGGAACGTTCCCGTATACTTAAACAAGTCAAAGAAGATTTCAGATTTAGTTTGACGTTCATATGAATAGGACTGTAATGAAAAAGCGGCAAATGGTGAAGCTAAATCAAGTAAGGGGTCGAATTTGTCAGGTTCAACCATATGAACAATAAAATACCCACCAGGTCTTGTCCACAAATATGCATTATCAGAAACAACTTTGGCATTTGGAAACATGTATATAGAGAACCCTAACAGCAAAGTATGGCTATATGATTTTGGAGGAAATAGAGTTGCATGAGTTACATCTCCTTTCTGGAACTTACCTGAAGGACATTCTTTTCTTGCTTCTTCTATCATTGGAGCAGATGTATCAACTCCTAAATATTCAACTCCCAAATTTGCAAACCAACATGAATGTGGAGCTATACCAGAACACATATCCAAAACTTTTACATCGGCTTTTGCCCATTCATCTAAAGCAATTTGTTCCATTGATACTTGTTCATACTCTAAACCAGCAATAGGATGCCATAAAGCTTTGTATATTGAGGCATATGTTGCATCATAATACTTCTCAGGGTCTTCAAGCATAATACTTTCGCCTGATTCGAAGTCTTCGCGGGATGATAACCAGATAGATATGGCATACATACCTACCATCAAAAATAATATACTAAATATTGCTTCCCACTCCATTATTACTTAACGTGCCAGTAATTCTCCATAACTTTCCTTCGATAAATACTTGATAGACAAGATACAATATCGTTATAGATAGCATGAAATCCAGAAATGAAGGAAGCCATGAATAGACATCTGTAGGTAATCCTTGCAGTTCTTTTGTTCTCCGATATACAGTTGCTTGTTCCCGCTCTTTCTCAATTTCTGAATGAATAAATCTGACCTCATCTTCATCTCCTATTTGGGAGTTTAGCAAATCTTGCTTTGCTTGAGCAGTTGCAGATTGGTATAATAAGTTCTCTTTCATTGTATTAAATTTTTGTTGATACAAATCCAGAATTGGTTGAACCTTTTCATTCGCCTGTCTCTCTTTGTCTTCGTGAACCCATCCTTGTCCTTCTTTCACAGTATAATACGATGCCCTTGCTTTCTCGTATGCTTCGGGATATTCATCTTTGTTCTGAATTGCTGTTACCATCTCAGAACCAAGTTTTCTAAGTTGTCTACTGCGTTGGCATTCAATATCACAGGCTGCCATTACTTATTTACAGCAAAGTAATATGTTCCTCCAACCATTACTGCCAAGGCTATAAAGTGTGTCATTGACCCAAAAATATCCGAACACATGTATACTACAATAGTACTTGCCAGAACTATCAAAATCTTTTGGATTATCGGAATTACATCTTTTAATACATTTAGTTCATGGTTAGTATTATCAATTTCATCTTGAATTTTTTGTCGGTCTGCTTCTTCGGATGCAACGGGTCTAATTGCAAATACATCGCTTAACACCTTTTTCAAATAATTAAATTGTCTTGACATCATGCCAGAATAAGTTGATTCTTCAAATTGTGTTTCGGCCTTCTTTACCGATTCATCTCGCTTACTATCAATTGGCTGAACAGTTTTCATAATATCAGAATAATCACTGGAAATTGGTAGACTAAAAATATTTCCAGATTTGCCAGGGGTCGTTGTAGTCATCCACATCTGCTTTGAGGATGGTTCGATAGTAATGTTTTGTGGAGTATAACCTTTCGTATCAATGCCATAACATTTCCCATTCAAGCAACGAGTTAGGCTATTTGTAGAATCAATACCGAATATTGATGTTTGATATGCATCTCCAAAAATAGCCGAATATTTGCCTCCAAATTCTGGAATTACAGCCCACGATGTCTGTAATGCCTCATCTGTTATCATAGCCTTGCCGTCAGAAGTAACACCATACAAATGCCCTGAACTTGCTGATGTTATTTTGATGTTTAAGTCATCCTTTACAGGAATCCAGTTTCCTGTCATACCAGGTTTAGGCAACTTATATTTCTTATCGCCTGCTTGTCCCCAAATGTATGAGGCCGTGCTAATAATCTTTTCAATGCCATCGGGGACCGTTACAGTTACCCATTCATCAGTATTGTCTGCAGATTTGATACAGAGTTGATTTTGAAGCAATACATAAACATGTGTATCATCTGTTACAATATCGCGTAAACTTGACTCTGAGGGAAGTTTTACTTGTTTCCAGTTTCCTTGACAAGGTGATTGGCATATCCATACGCTGCCTGAACCAAGTCCCCAAAGAAATCCTTTAGCAGATTCAGATACTTTATCTAAGCCTCCTGGCATGGCATTCCAAACAGTTCCCTTAGAAATGCCAGACGTTATTGTATTATTTAGTTGGTCTGTCAATGTATCGTATTCCATTATTATTAATGATCAATAGATTTATCCGAAAGTAATTGTTACCGTCAGACTTTCTCCGTCATTGGATTGGACACCAGGGTTACTATCAAAGGTGGCTCTATCAGTGGCAGGATCACCAATGAAAGTGAGTGTAGCGGTTTCTGACGTAGTGTTGTTGGTAATAGTAACTATACAAGGAGCTACGCGTTGAAAATTAGATAAAATTGTTGGATCAATTCGTGTTACTGGGTAGTTTTTTAATGCATCGTAATACCCCATAAAATAATAAATAACATCGGCTGGTGCTCCAGCCGCAACTAGGAGAGAAAATCCATCCACTCCATCACCCGCGATGTAAGTAACCGTATAAGTTCCGCTAAAACGTGTTCCACTTCTGCTTCCTACTATCAAGCCCTTTTCAAACAACACTGTAACGATACCATTATCAAATCCGCGAGTTTTCTTGTCGCGGCCAAACATCGGGTTACCGGCTTCCGATTTAAGCCTATATCCACTCGTCAAGACAGTGTGTCTCTTACGCTTAAGATACATGGAATAATCCATGGACCGTCCAGTTTTTCCACTAGAATCTACATTAGGCATTTTAATTATAAGACGATAAAATAATGGATATCGACAAATACCAAAAAGCAAGAGAGGCCAAACTGAAGGCATTCCGTCAAGAATACGGCGACTTAAAAAGGCAATACAATCAATTGCTAACTCAGGCCGTTTATGAGACAGATAAAACCAAACAAGCAGAGTTAGTGAAACAAATTCTGACAACAAATTCTGAATTAGCCAAACATGTACGGGAGTTTATACAGGGTTCAAGGGATAAGTTCGACCCTAAAATGATATCTGAATTAACTGCAGATATCATCCAGTATCAACAAGACTATGATGTAATACAGCATGCATCTGATAAATCTAAGGCATTGAATGAAGTTCTAAATAAGGAAAAAATAGAATTAAGAGGTATTCATGAGCAATTTAATTGGTGGTTGGGGTTGTTGCTTGGAGGAATAGTTATTGTTCTTTTCCTGATTTTCAGAACATCTTTAAAACAAGCGACAAAGGCAGTAGAATCCCTAATGTCCAGTACTTCCACGATTGGGATGGGAGAGTTGTCTGGGATGTAGAGGATTGGTGAAGGAACTTATAAGACCTTTCTTTTATAGGCTTGAGAGGTTCTTGTGGCTGAGTAGGAGGAGGAGCCTTTTCAAGAATAGAGTCCATAGTCTTCTGAGCAGTTTCATATGCAGACTTGTATTGGGGTTCTTGGGTTAGAAAGTATTGGATGTAATTAGATTTGAATTGATTTTTGGCAGAGTCAAATGTTCCTTCCATTTATGTTTAGGTTTGAAGAACATTTGCTACACAATATCTATAGTACTTACAGTTTCCAGCTGATTCGGAAAACCTTTCAATTTCTACTACATTGCCTGGCCTAGCCCCAATCCACTTTGCAGCAGGGTCTTCGGAGTCAATCCACGGGAGTTGCTTTTTAGGTTCAGTAATATTAAACTTCTTTTCAATAATTCCTAGCTCGTCTTTAGAGATAATACGATGAGGAGGGAATTTGTAATGAGTCGTAATATCAAATTGAAGACGACGAATCTCAAATACTTGAAATAGAGGCTTCTTTGTATCGTTACTGTAAGTTCGGATGAAGTCTAGAACGTTTTCGGATGAAGGAGACAATGTAACAACAATTACTCCATGATTATAGTTGTTCTCTTCTGCAAATGTGATATATGTTTGGAGGATATTTTCAGTAACGCGTCCTTTTTCACTAAAGATTATCAGAACTCCGCCAATATTAAACATTCTTGTTTCATCAACAGGTGACCCAAGAGTGTCTACAGTATCTGTCTTGATATCGCGACCAACAAGCATTCGTTTGATTGTCTCGATTGCCCTATCTTCCATTTCTTACCCTTGTTGTTATAGATGAAAACTCTTTCCGTTTTAAAAGTATAAATGGATATGAAAAAACATAGTAAGTTCGTATATTTCGGAGCGGCTTTAGTTTTAGTTCTTATGGCAGTTAGATATTTTGGTAGAGAAATGTTCCAGCCAGAATTTCTTGACCAGTCGAATGTCCAGAGAACCCAGGCAAAGTCTAAATCTTCTTATGACCAATCTACTAATGCAGTCCGACCGGATGGGAGATTTGAAGCTCCACCCATCCAAGGAACGAAGTCACCCTTTCGAGTGAATATATGGGATTCGTACATACCTTAACTAAGCGAGGCCCTAAGGTTGTTTTCGATGCGAGCACGCTGCTCAGGAGGAAACAGATTGTCAGATAGAAGTCTTGCTCCTGCCTGCTTAGAAACATCTTTACGTCCTGTATGAAAGGCAATAATAGCTAACTCATCCCACATGCGCCATTCGTAAATATCGCTTTCAACAAAAAGAACATTTTCTTTTGGTTTAGGGATAGTTGTTGCATACATAATCATTGCCAATAGTTCAAGGCTAAACATATTTTTTGCCCGACATTGTGAGGCATAATGAACAAGTGATTCATTCCTTAGGGGATTGAATTCGTGTGCCTTCCATGCCCACTCTTTATCATGCATGAGTTTAGCAATGTTCATGGCACTGACGCATTGTTCCTCCTTCCATTTACCCATTTCTACACGTTTCTTATACCACTTAACAGCCTCAGGAATATTTCCTCCATCACGATACGATTGTGCCAAATAGAACACATATCGGTCATTGTCAGGTTCCTTCTCAAGTTCCTTTAGGATGACTTCAGCATCTTTGAGATACTTGTTTCCATCTTGTAGAGACCGATTGCCCAACGTTCTTCCGACCATAAAGATTTCGCTGGGAAGTCTAATCATCTTATTATTTTGCTTGTCATTTGTAGGATATTCGTGTAGGACACCAACATATCGCCATGAATCACTTGCTTTGAATATCTGTGTACGCTCATACAGAATATTTCCACGTTTGATAGGAACAATTACCGCATTAGGTTGGTGTTGCTGTAGAACTTGCTTTAAAAACTGTTTGGCATTCGGAGGAAATCCCATTAGGTCGTCTGCATCAATCATCAAGATGTAATCCATCTTGCCATCACACAACTTCAATGCTTCAGAACGAGATGCTCCAAATCCTTTCCAATCTCCACGAATGACTTCTCCTTGGATTCCAGCCTTCTGATAAAACTCTTCAACAATTTGGATAGTATTATCTGTAGAACCGGTATCCAGAATACAAAAAGTGTCAATCAAAGCAAGTGTAGAATTCAATACCTCGTGAATAATATGGCTTTCATTCTTGATAATCATACAGAGACCAATCGTAGGAACACCGATAACTGGAAATGTCAAGTAATATATTCTCTGACTCTTCAACCAACCCATTACCTGAACGTATCTGATTGCATGTCCTTGGTCCTGCTTGTGAAGAGCATGTTTGTCTGCCTCATATGGCTGAATCAAATCTTTATCCAGAAAACTGAATAGACGCTTCTGGGTGCTAAAAGCCGTCAAATATGATTTTACGCCAATCTTTGCAAAGTAGTTTCCTAGAATTAGGTCATCACTTTTCAGACAGTCCGGATTTTTCATAATCGCTTCCAGATATTTGGGAAAATCGGACTTTACAACGCGAGGAGGATATAGAATCGATGTATAACCTTCGGCAATTTGAGCATATCTTGAACCACCGTGCAAATACTCGATTTGAAGTTTATCAGAATAGTCTACGCCAGAATGCGCCAGAATACGAACATTATTTGGGTCATGTTCGCAGGTGAGTTTTTCAAGCGTATACGCGGGGTATTTCCAGTCGTCATCCACCGACCAAATAAAGGTCTCGGAATCATCGACATATCTCAAAAAAGTCGGAGCAACTTTTGTGATTGCCCCCATATCAGCAGTACGAATAATCTTAAGCTTCTCCATAGTTTTCATCCATTCAGGAATTACATAGTCCTCACCAGTTCTGATACATTTCTCAGGGACATTGATTTCAATATGTTCTACAGGAACAGTCTGTGTTAGTAAACTTTCAAGACATACTCGAATATGCTCAATACGAGAAGGGATTGTTGTAATTGACGCAATAATTCTCATTTGTCCTTTATAATCTTAAAGCACTAAAATAGGTTTTTCTTTGACGATAGGAATAGTCCCTGCTTGGCGATATGCTAAAATTTCATCCCACGTAGCCTTCATTTCTGGGAAATGTTTAGACATCCAATCTGCATCCTTTAAGGTAAGTTTTTGCCTCTTCTGAACAAGCACCCAATATAATATTTGCCACTCCATCGGATTACCCAAAGTCCTCATTTGCCATTCATGAATACTCGAGGTATCTATGATAGGTTTATACTTCACAATTCCAGAATTGTCAACTGCAAAGCAAGACTTAAATTCACCTTGCGTTTGCTCCCACTCGGTATAGTTCATCGTCTTAAACTGCATCTCAACATAATCACATTCTGAAAGCCCAGTACATTCCATCTGGAGTTGCATTTGATGATAATAAGCATCTGGAATAGGCGTCTCAGAATTGAAAGGTCGCGAAATAGGACACTTTAGTTCAAGCAATCGTCCATTGCGTTCGTCATTTGTCAAAATTAACCCATCAGGCGAAGCCCCAATAAAGGGATGCTCACGATGCTGGACGCAAGATAAATCAACCAACTTGACTCCTTCCGTAAAGCAATAAATTTCTTTAGCTATCGGTTCAAACCTTGTTCCCCAAATTAGAGCACCAACGCCAGGACCATCTTGCTTTTTGGGAGGAGCTAACTTTGACATAATTAATTCGCGACGAGCAGAAGCTGTTGCATCAGCGAAACATTTCCAGATTTCAGATGCAGTCAACATCTCTCCACGCTTCGTAAACCATGCTTGAGTTCGTTGGTCATCAATTCCATAATTAGCAAGAAGGTATTCTATCTTTGCTTCCATGTTGTTGTATAGGTAATGTTAGGACTACTAAAACCCGTTTTCAAGCAAGGGACACAATCTAACAAACATGGAACAAATTCAAAGTCAAGAACAATGGGTGTTGCATCGTCTAGAAAGGTTTTATTCAAACCCCCAGAACCTGAAGAAGGTAGAAGAGATTCTAAATGGAACCTCTATCCTTTCTTTGCGAATAATCGATTGGTTCGTGACGAATTACGCGAAGAAGTTCAATGTAGCATTCACGACCAGCAAGAACATATATGTGATAGTATACCTCTCATACAAGAGTCACCTCAAGGCTTACAGCAAGAAGATGTTCGACCCTTTTTGCCGATGCAAACGGATCAAATTCAAGGGCTTGGACACGACAGTGGGCCAGCTAAACTTTTTCGAGTGGGTTCTCTCAGACGAGATTATCCAATACCTCGAAGCAAATCGTGATGCAGTTCATGCCGATATGGAAGCTCGTCTCCAAGAACTCAAAGATAACACTGAAAAAGATACTCGACGCAAACGTCATGAACTTTCTAACTCTGCTACAAACTCCCTTTCACGCCATGACGTTACCGTGAAAGTTTCGTTCGATTAACATAATGGAAATACTATACTTGCCTTCTAGCAACCCCCAAAATAATGAACTTGTTCCATTCTTGAGCCAGTTTAAACATACTACAGCCGACCAATTGCCCGACACTCCGATATGCAACTTCACTTTCGTTATCACCCTAAAAAAAGTATTGACACCAGACACGGATACATTGCTTCTAAAGGACGGTGCAAGCATCGTAGGGTTAATTCAAATCAAGATGATAGATAATACCATATTCATTTCAAACTTTTGTTCTATTATGAAAGGGGCAGGCTCTATCCTGCTTAATAAAGTAATTGAAATATCAAAGCAACTAAAAAAAGATATAACATTGACATATGATGAATTTGGAAAAAATCCTGAAGGTCTTGTTAAATACTATGAGACGTATGGATTTGTAAACACAAATGGGAATAATATGGTATTAAAAAGCAAAGGAGGAATGCGCAAATCAAGACGCTAATCAAATCCAGAATTAAACCAAAGATGTATTCAATCTTGAGACCATCTTTGCTTTATACTGACATCTCACCCGACATAGCCGAACACGACGAAGATCACGATGCATCTGAATGGTCATATTCTGATCGCACTGTATTTCGTGGAGCCTTAGATTCTTCATACAAAAATAATGGATTAGATGTGTATTGGTTATATGACGATGATTCAAATCGCATTGGCTTGGCCGAGCATGAATCAGACGACCATTCTGTATTCAAGACATTGTGGTTCAGAGATTCGCCATTTGGTACTCTGTTTCAAGAAGATTGGAAAGCAGGGGAATCTATCTTTACTCTCCTAAGTCCTGAAGCTTATCAAGATTGTTTGGATTCGGATATATTGCTTAAGGGTCATAACCGAATCGTATTGCCTCGGTATATCACAGAAGGGTTTCCTACGGTATACGAATGCTCTTGTGGAAAATCTTTTTCACCGATGTGTTCAGCAGTGAAAAAGACGGTAGAAATTACCAGTCCTATTTTTATTGATGAATCTTTTGTTATGTATCAGCCTCCAGTGAATTCTGTTGTATGGTCTAAGTTGAACCTACTGCACGGCGCTTCTTCGGAAGAGCAGCAGCAGGCGCAGAGGCAGGTGCATCAATTACGGGAACCTCTACCTGATCAGGAGGTGAGCATACTACTCCAGATACAGAATCAGAGTCAGTAGGCTCCTGTTCGGCAGGAGTCTCATCGGCTACTGCCTCAAAGATAGTAGAAGCAGTAGGACGCGTCTGAGGGAATACCTGAGCATGAGTTACACGCCAGGTTACACCAAAGGACTGACCGATGATGTAAATAGAGCCACTCACGACAAGATTTGCTGCCACGTTCTTAGGGAACACGGAACGCAGAGAATCAACCGTCAGGAAGACAGGCTTGGTTGCAGAGTCTACTACATCCATGGATACCTTGCCATCGTATACAGGCAGTTTCAGGCGAAATGAAGGAGGATACTTGCCGTTGGGCACATACTCATCTCCGTTCTTGTCTGAAGACACGCTCAGAATGCTGCGGTCATTGAAACTGTCGCGGATAGACTCCTCGCCACGCTTCTTGCCGAACCACTTAGAACTGTTCTCAGTGGCAGTCACAATCAACTTCTCCTGTAGGTCCAGAAGGAAGTTATATAGCTTAGACATGTCATCGTCTCCAGCGGAGCGGACCTTAGCATAAGGGTCGCAACCCTTTAGAGAGCCAATTAGCGAATATGATACGTTTCCACTCTTTTCATCTTCACGCTGTAGCAGACCTCCAGGGAAGGCCATGCGGGGAAGACGCAAAGAGAAGTTCTGGCCACTATATAGCATTCGTACTCCGAGACCGCCCTGCTTGTTACGCTTGGCTTCAGGGAAAGAAATGAGTTCAGTGGTGGCATTGGTTACGTTTACAATTGCGTTAGTAGACATGATGGCTATTATATTTACTATATAATTGATGATAACATGTAAATCCGTTTTCATCAAATAACCTGATTACATAACAATATGCAGTGTAACTCTTGTAAAAATAGTAAGTCTACAGAACGGTGTAAATCATCTGCATTAAAAAATCTTAATTTTTGTGGAAAACATGTCAGAGCAAAGAATCCACGATTATGGTCAGTTGTAAACTTCACAGGTAATTATGCAGTAAAGATTCAAAAAATATGGCGCGGATATGCCGTAAGATACATGCTAACATTAGCTGGGAATGGAGTGTTAAAACGTTCTATATGCCACAATCAAGAAGATGTTGTTACATTCGAAAGTAAGGTTCATCCATTTGATTTCTTTTCATTCGAAGAAGACGGATTCGTATACTGGTTTGATGCAAAGTCAATGTATCGATTAATGATAGAGAACGTAAAACCACAAAATCCATATACAAGACATGAGATATCTGTTGAAACGCGAAAACGCTTCAAAAAATTTATGCTTTTTCGAAAGACTAGAGGAAGAGAATTACTAAGTGATAACTCTTATTTATTAAATCCTTCAAATCGCTTAGGAATGTACTGGATAACAATATGTCAAATTCTTGAAGAAAACTTATTCGAAGAAATACCCACTAGTTATTTTGTTCTACTAAATCCAGTTCAGTTATGGGCGTTCACTGGACTATTGCAAGATAATCTACTATTATGGGCTAAAGAACATAAAAATATACAGTCGCCCAGAAATCTATATTATATGACGATACGTCATTGCTGGAAAAATCAACTATACTCATTCGAAACACCAGAACAAATATTATACTATCTTGGAAAAGTCATATTAAGAATTATTGAACAATCAAACTATAACTATGAAATTTGTTTCAAAATATTAAGTGCATTACACAGTTTATGATTTAAACAGGTCATGTTATGATAGAGTATAGCCGCGTTAGAAATGTCCTCTTCTGTTTCTCTAAATAAGTCAAACAAGATGCCCAAGAAGTCCGAGTCCGCCCCTACTACCGTTGTCCCTGCTGTGCCGGTCACTGGCAAAAAAGTGAAGAATCCTCTACACCCTGTAAATGCCCCAGCTAAGACTCAGGTGGTAGTGCCTGTATCTACGGGTGCCGCGGACGCTGTGCCTACTGAGACCCGCTCTGCTGATGCCATCCTAACCGCTGCCCTTGAGAGTGTGCGCAGTCACGCGAAGGCGGCTGCCGAGGCCTCTCGCGCTCTAGTACATGAGCTACAGGAGGCGCAGAAGGCCCTCAAGCGTGAGGCCCGCGACTCCAAGCGCCGCCGCAAGGTAGATCCCGCGACTCTCTCCCCCGAGGCCCGCGCTGCATGGGAGGCTCGCCGCGCCAACAACGCCTTCCTAAAGGTGCGCCCGCTAACTGATGAACTATGCACATTCATGGGCCTGCCTTCCAAGAGCCTGAAGAGCCAGACGGATGTGACCAAGTTCATCTCTGGCTACGTGAAGAGCCACAACTGCTTTGACCCTAACTTCAAGCGTCGCATTCTGCCTGACGCGAAGCTAGCCAAGCTCCTACGCGTGAAGGACAAGGATGAGGTGACTTACCTGAATCTCCAGACTTACCTGAAGGTACACTTCCTTAAGCCCGCGGCGTAAGGCTCTATGCATAAATATATATAACCATAACACCCCCAAATATTAACTCCCAAATGGGAATTAATATTTGTTTTTACAAAAACGGATTTGTCAAACTTTAATTATTATATCTTAAAAGATGCCCCGTCTTTGCCGTGACTTTAACTCAGATGGCTGCGAGAACGTTGAGTGCCCATTTGGACACCAATCATATTGCACCAATTCACGCTGCATAAAGGCTAACAAGGAGAATACGCATACTCTTGAGAACTGTGGCCAGAAAGGCGGCGGAAATCATGCAGCGTATGTTGCTTCCAAAGCAGCAAAGATACATGCGGCACCCCCACCCGTACCTCAAGCACAAGCCAACACTGATTTCATTGCAGCTGATGCCTACAAGCGCGGACAACAAAACACATATGGCGAAGTTCTATACGCCTTTGTGTCACGCTCACACCCCGACCGTGCTGGCAAAATCACCGGAATGTTTCTGGCAGCGTTAAACCTTGCCGAACTCCGCGACCTGATTTTGAAGCCCGAGTCGTTGGCTGAGAACATGACCCGCGCCATTGAAGTTCTTGAGGCTTCAAAGAAAGAGGTATCTGAATCTACTTAGTTTCAGATACCTTTTTCAATTAAAAATGGATTTAAAAATTATACAAATTAGAGTTAGTGCACGCTTCAAACTACTGTATATCATGTCGTTTCCGAAGCACCAGAAGCAGCAGCATGCCCCCATCTCGCTCTCCCAAATTTGGGGTGCGGCGAAGAAGGGTACGGACGTCTGCTGCAACACGAACCACTTCAAGCTCTTGCCCGACGGCACCTTGGAGTTCACCTCCAGCCCGTGCGGCCACACCATTGACGAGTGCAAACTCGACACGGGTGGCCGCTCCAAGTCCTACCCTCGCAAGACGGACTTGGCGTGGCGCGAGGCCTACACCACCATCCAAACCATGTTTCGCGAGAAACTCGGCGCGGCTGGCTACTCGCTGGGCGAGGCTGACGTCATTGTTGGCCTCTTCGCGCCCCCCACCCCAATTCCGCCCAAAGCAGAGGACTCCAAGTCCGAGGCGGAGTTCTGCGCCGCGTGGGAAATCTACGCGCCCCAGTTTGCAACTTGGAAGGGCTACTCCCTCACCAAGAACGACTTGGAAGCCATCGCCAATGGCTCCGAGATGTTTGACGACGTCGTCTCTCTGCTGAAGACGATGGGCGTCAAGGAGACTTTTGATTTCATCGTCAAGACGTTTAGCTCTGCCCGACATGGGCGAAACAACGTCCAGAAGAACACTTTCGTCGCCACAGCCGTCGCCGCCGCCGCCG
>Ga0214919_10000906_pt1 | contig 50136 bp, 51 predicted proteins | sample LL1503_MetaG_FD_177994 | JGI IMG/M metagenome (GOLD analysis project Ga0214919, IMG submission 177994) | Freshwater microbial communities from Lake Lanier, Atlanta, Georgia, United States - LL-1503 | ecosystem: Environmental > Aquatic > Freshwater > Lake | place: USA: Georgia | collected...
CACCACCTCAACCACAATCCGCCCCTTATTTTTTATGACACTTTTACTTTAGGCTAGAACTTACAAAGAGGGCAAGGGCGAACAGGCCCCGACCGGCCCTTCAAGATGAGGGGAAATCCTAAATTAACATCATGTATTTTTACGCTTTCCGACTCAAAACTCGGCAAGGGCGGCAGGCCCTGAAGCCTGGTCTTACCCTCAATTTCCGTCGAGCCTATGATCCGAATACAACAGTTTACTAGGCATTTTACGGGATGCGAAAATCCCCACCTTTAGGCCCGTTCTATAACCCATGGGGTGCTCATCTGGATTAGACCAGCGGCCCGTGGTCAATATGGGGCAGAACGTGGCGGGCAAAGAGGTCAGCCTCTGCCGCATGGGGATAGCCAGACAGAATAAAGGCCTCAATGCCCATGGCCCGGTAGTCATTGAGCTTGGCCAGCACCTGATCGGGATCACCAACGATCGCCGCGCCGCAACCAGACCTAGCCCGGCCAATCCCAGTCCAGAGATTGGCCTCCGCATAGCCATCATCGCCCGCCGTCTCGCGAAGAGCGACCTGGGCCTGAACACCGGCCGATTTGGAATCCAGAGCCTTGGCCTTGATCGCGGCCCCAACCTGATTGTCGAGTTTGCTCAGCAAGCGGTCGGCGGCGGTGCGCGCTTCAGATTCGGTATCCCGCACCACCACATGGGCGCGGTAACCAAATCGCAGGGTCCGGCCGTAGCGCGCGGCCCGTGTGGTCATGTCGGCGATAATGTCTGCGACGGCCTCCTTGCGATCGGGCCACATCAGAAAGACATCGGCCCCCCGAGCGGCAGCATCGCGCGCGTCTTCTGACAGGCCGCCGAAATAGAGCAAGGGCGCCTTGCTAGAATGGGTTCGGACACGGGGGGGGTCGATCTTGAGGTTCCAGAACTCGCCCTGATGGTCGAGCGCCTCGCCATTGAGCATGGTCTTGAGGATCGACATGGCCTCAACCGTGCGGGCATAGCGCGGTGCCGAGGCCAGCTTTTCGCCGGGCATATCTGATGAGATGATGTTGACGGTGAGCCGTCCGCCCAAAATGCGGTCGATGGTGGCGATCTGGCGGGCGAGCTGTGGAGGCCACATCTCGCCGATGCGCACGGCCATCAATAAACGCATGCGCCGCACCTGGGTTGCTATGGCCGCAGCAAAGGCTGTGGTGTCTATGCCCAGCTCATAGCCGGACGGCAGGAGGATATTATCAAACCCGCCCGCCTCGGCCTGCAGGACGATATCGCGGCAGTGCTCCCAGCTTGACTGGAGACGCTCATCGGGAACGCCCAAAAACTCATAGTCATCGTCGCAAAGGGCCGAAAACCAGCTAATCTCGCAGGGCGCTTGCGTCATGGCAGCGGCACGCCAAGAGCAGCGACCAGCACCTCGTACCAAGCCTGACGCGTCCAGCGGGGCTTGTAAGCGTCTGGGATTTCGGCGATCCGTGCGGGGGTTTGGGTGCCGACAATGGGAATGGGACGGGCCGGATGGGCCATGATCCAGCTATAGGCCGCAGCCGCCAGCGACACGCCATAGGTCTCAGCCACCGCGCTGAGGCTTGCGGCCACGGCACGCTCGCGGTCTGAACCGGGCGCAGCCAGCCGTCCGCCGCCCAGCGGCGACCAGGCCAAGACGGTCATGTTGCGCGCAATCGCCTGATCCATGGTCCCGTCGGACAGGGGAGCGACCGTCAGGGCCGAAAATTCTGGCTGGGTTGAGACCACGGGCAAACGAAGGTGGGCGGCAAGGGCCTCGACCTGAGCGGCCGTATGGTTGGACACCCCAACTGCGCCGATCTTTCCCGCCTCATGGGCCGCCTCCAGCGCCCGGGCGATCTCAACCGGGTGGGTCAAAATGTCAGGGCGGTGGATCTGCCAAAGGGCAACATGCTCGACACCCATGCGACTCAAGGAGGCATCAATGGCCGAGGTCAGATAGGCCTGACTGGAATTGTAGGGCACGCCCATCTCAATTCCGCCCTTGGTAGCGATCACCATATGCTTGGCCAAACCCGGAGCCTGCTTCAGCACAGCGCCCAACAGGACCTCTGCCGCGCCGAAGGGCTCGCCATTGTCTGGGCCATAGATGTCGGCCGTATCGAACAGGGTCACCCCTGCATCGAGCGCAGCCTGCACTCTGGCCTGAGCGGCGTTCACATCCGCGCCGCTAAAACGCCACATCCCCCAAGCGATGGAGGAGACGGATGGACCACCGGCATAGAGGTCACGATTTTTATTGGGTTCAGGAAGGTATGTCATCGGCGGCATACTATGCCCCAAACGGGTCATGTCAACGCGAGCAACGGACAGCGATTATAAGGGACCTTAGAGACTGAGGCCCATCACTGGACATCATGCTCAGCTCAAAACTGCCCATGATCTCGGGTCGACGCAGCCAACCAATCTGGGTATAGCCCATTATAGGGTGGGGCCTATGCTTGAGTGGACAGTGTCCGCGCAGGTCAAGGCCACCGCCATAGCCACTCGACCCAAACCCCTCTGAGGCCTGACATGCAATTTGATGACGTCGTCCTAGGTCGCCGCAGCATCCGCGGTTACAAGCCCGATCCCGTGCCGCAAGCGCTGATTGAGGAGATCCTCACCCTCGCCATGCGCGCTCCATCGTCGATGAACACCCAGCCTTGGAACTTCTATGTCCTGACCGGAGAGCCGCTGGACCGTATCCGGGCGGGGAACACCGAACGGAACCTGGCGGGCGTGCCCCATTCACGCGAATTTCGAACCGGCCATGCCTTTGAAGCTCACCACCGTGATCGTCAGGTCGGCGTCGCCAAGCAACTGTTCTCGGCCATGGGCATTGCCCGCGACGACAAGGACGCGCGCCAAGATTGGGTCCTGCGCGGCTTTCGTCAGTTTGATGCGCCGGTCTGTGTAATCGTGACCTATGACCGCGTGCTCGCCGACAGTGACGACACCCCCTTCGACTGCGGCGCGGTGACCACCGCTCTGGTCAATGCCGCCTGGTCGCGCGGCCTTGGCGCTGTGATCAACAGCCAAGGCATCATGCAGTCGCCCGTCGTGCGCGAGCATGCCGGTATTGCTGATGATCAGATCATTATGAAAAGCATCGCCATCGGCTGGCCAGACGAAAGCTTCCCAGCCAATGCGGTCGTTTCTGAGCGCAAGAGCGTGCAAGAGGCAGCCGTGTTCCGGGGCTTTGACGACTAGGTCTGGTCGCTTCGGTCGGCCCTTAGAGCCAAAGACCGTTCTGACACGGCGGATGTCTCCGCGTCAGAACGGTCTATCTTAAGATCGCCTATTGGAACCGGTAGTTCAAGGACAGGCCATAGGTCGCAGGGCGGCCGGTAAATCGCACGGTCGTATCGAGGTTACGATTGGCAGCGGTCCAATAGTAGGCATCGCCCACATTGCGGCCCCACGCTGAGAGGCGCCAAGTGCCCGTCAGGCTTTCAAAGCCTGCGCGAAGGTCAATGAGACTATAGGCCTTCACATTGAGCGATGGCAGTTGGCCCAACTGGCTATTGGTCTTGTCCTGATGGGTGATCCCGCCGCCGACAAAGCCGCCGAGATTATCATTGATCGACCAGCGATAGTTGGCGTCAGCGACAAACTGCCACTTGGGCGTATTGGGGAAGGCTTGGCCGCCAAAATTGGTCAAGATGGCGTTGGGATCAAAGTTGGTGAAGCCGTCTAGGATCTCCGAGTCCGTATAGGATCCGCCCGCGGTAAGGCTCAACCCTTCGATCGGGACCCAGGTGGCCTGAAGCTCAGCGCCCGTGACCTTGGACTTGGGCACATTGATCATCTGCAAGAGCGAGTTAAAGACGGGGTCCAGCACCCGGCCGAGGACCTTCGTTTAAGCGGCATACGGTCAAAACAGCGCGTGAGCAAATCGGGCAAGGTGGCCGGGGGCGTGATCCTGACCCCGTCGGCCCTCTATCATATCCTCGCCAATCCGACCTATCGCGGCGGCATCCGCCACAAGGCCCTCGTTTACGAAAACGCCCACCCCGCCATTGTCGACCAGGACACTTGGGACGCCGTTCAATCGATGCTGGCGGGTCAATCGGTTGACCGACCCAACACGCCGCGCATTGCAGCACGGCAATTGCTGCAAGGGCGGATCTATGATGCGGCGGGCGAGCCTATGACGCCGACCTTTTCCAGCAATAATGGGCACCGCTATCGATATTATGCCTCTCGGCAGACCCTGCCCGGTCAAGCGAGCAGCCATCCCGCCATGCGGATTGCCATGGGGACGGTCGAAAGCTTTGTCACCGATCAGATCGCACCAAGGCTTGAGAACAATTTTGAGCCAGACCTTGATCTGATCACACGGCTGCGGTCGGCGATCACACGCGTGACACTCAAGCCTGATATGGTTCAAATTCGGGTGAAGGCCGAAGCAATCGCAACCCCTCAAGACTTACCGCTTACCCAAGCACGGCGAGATGAGCACGAGTGGGATATATCCTTCCCAATCATATTGAAGGCTCGCAATGGCGCTAAAATGATCGAAGCGCCAGGCGCACCCAAGGAAGCGGGGCGAATGGATCGGACGATGGTCCGAGCCGTCGCGATGGCCTTTGATTGGGCCGAGAGCCTAGCAAAGGGAGAGCTTGCTTCGGTCGCCGATATTGCAGCGCAGGGAAAGTTTTGCAAAACCCATGTCGCTAAGCTCCTGCCTCTGGCCTGGTTGGCCCCTGATCTGGTTGAGTTAATTATAAAGGGTAAGCAACCCGCGGCCCTAACGCTCCATCAATTGACCGCTAAGCCCCTACCCCTAGACTGGGACGCGCAGAGGGTTCTGTTTTTCAGCGCGTAAAAAGACCCGGTTTAGTCCCTGCTTCGACGACAAAATTTCCCTGTTATTTTTTCAAAATTCCCTGCTTTTTTCAAAGCAGGGAATCGTCAGTTTGTGGGCCCATAAGCCCCTAAAATAACACATATTTCTGGCGATTGGCTCGGTTCCATCTGGGCAAAAAATCCCTGTTTTCGCCTCGATCGTCGCGTTTTTGAAAGAACAGGGAAATCGTATTTCCGCTACGAGACCCCCAACGGCGCAAAAGCACACTTTCGCAAGGGGCCTAGAGAATGGGCGTGAGAATGCGGGCAATTTGGCGGAAAAGCAGGGATCAGAGACAACTTGGCTCTGGCCGCAAGCGCCCAATAGACTGAATTATAAGAGAAATTATGGACCCCAAAAGTCCACTGCCTTTGGAGTGGAAAGGACTGGTGGAGCTGAGCGGAATCGAACCGCTGACCTCTTCATTGCGAACGAAGCGCTCTACCAACTGAGCTACAGCCCCCCTTGGGGAGGGGGCAGATAAGGGGCGCAAGCCGGGACTGTCAAGTCGGTTGGCGGGGAGGGGCTCAAGCGGTCTTGGCCAATTTCTTGCCAGCATCTTGGGGTGCAGATAGAAACGGGCTGTTGAGCGCCGCATCGCGCGCCCAAGGACCGCAACAGGACCCCTTATGACCAGCTTTTTGCAATATATTGTCAGCTCCGTGATCGGCCTTCTGGTTATGATCTTGGTCATCAATGCGGTGATGAGCTGGCTGGTTGCCTTTGATGTGATCAATCTGCGTAACCGGCTGGTCTACTCGATCTCACGCACCTTGGATGCGATTAGCAATCCGGTCTTGGCGCCCGCGCGGCGGATCATGCCCAATATGGGCGGCCTCGATATTAGCCCGGTCATCACGATCATCGTCCTGCAGGCCGCAGGGCAATATCTGGTGCCTTGGCTATTTGCCCCCCTCCGCGCCATCATTGGCTAGGGATGACCGCGACTTGACCGCCAAGATCGCCGTGCGCCTGACCCCTCGCGGGGGGCGCGATGGTGTCGAGGGTTGGTCCGCAGACGAGACCGGACGGCCCTTTCTGAGGGTGAGGGTCAGCGCCCCACCGGTTGAGGGCGAGGCCAATGATGCGCTAGAGCGGGTCTTGGCCAAGGTGCTGAGGGTCTCCAAATCTAGCGCTCGCGTGGTCAGCGGCACCACCGCTCGGCTCAAACAGGTGGAGATTACCGGGCTGGAACAGGAAGAGGCCTTGGCTCGGCTGGGCTTTACCGCCGCATAGGTTCAAGGAGCCTTTCTCATCGGGCTCTTTTCATCCTAAGCTCGTCTGCAAGACCAATCATCGGGACGAAACGACCATGGCAAGTTTGCGCAAGACAGCCCTGTTGGCGGGCGGTGTGATTTTGGCGCTTGGGGCCGTGGTGGCGGTGCGAACCGCGACCTTTACGGCCCCCGCCGGGGCCGATTTCAGCCAGATCAAGCTGGCAACGCCTCCCGCCATTGATCAGGCGCTAGCCGCCCAGCACCTGTCGCAAGCGGTACAGATCCCGACCATCTCGCACCAAAACCCCGCCGACAATCAGCGTGAGCAATGGACGCGGCTGCATGATTGGCTGGCCGCGACCTATCCCGCTTCCCACGCGGCCATGACCCGCGAGATCGTGCTCAACAATAGCCTCGTCTATACGTGGCAGGGCAGCGACCCAAGCCTTCCCCCCATCATCCTGATGGCCCACCAAGATGTGGTGCCGATCAGCGAGGGAACGGAGAAACAATGGCGTCACGCGCCCTTTGCCGGTGAGATTGCCGAGGGCGCGGTCTGGGGCCGGGGCTCGGTCGATGATAAGGGCTCGCTGGTCGGCCTGTTTGAGGCCACCGAGGCCCTGATCCAGTCGGGTTTCAAGCCCAAGCGCACCATCTATATTGTCTCCGGCGAGGATGAAGAGGCGGGCGGCGCGGGCGCCAAGGCAGCCAGCGACCTTTTAAAATCACGCAAGGTCATGGCCCTGTTCACGCTGGATGAGGGCAGCGTCATCCTATCGGACCATCCGGTGACCGGCGGACCCGCAACCCTGATCGGTGTGGCAGAAAAGGGCTATGCGACCTTGCGGATCGCCGCCGCAGGCCAAGGGGGGCACTCCTCGGCCCCGCCCAAACAGACCGCCGTGGTCAGCCTCGCCCAAGCGGTGATCGCCATCAACAACAGCCCCTTCCCCATGAGGTTCGAAGGTCCTGGCGCGGAGATGATGCGCTATCTGGCCGCCCATGGCGGCGCCGTGACCAAGATGGCCGTGGCCAATAGCTGGCTCTTTGGTCCCTTGCTGGTCAAGCAGATGGGGGCTTCGGCGGCGGGCGCAGCCATGCTGCACACCACCATTGCCCCGACCATGCTGGCCGGTTCGCCAAAGGAAAATGTCCTGCCCCAGACGGCAACGGCCTGGATCAACTATCGCCTCGCCCCCTCGACCGCATCGAGCCAAGTCATGGCGAAGGCGCAGGAGGCGACCAAGGGACTGCCCGTGACCTTGAGCTGGGAAAAGACGCCACGTGAGCCGTCGCCGGTCTCGTCGACCACCTCTGAGGGTTGGAAGCTGATTGCGGCAACCGCCAATGCGGCCAAGCCCGGTTCACCCCTGGCCCCGTCGCTGGTCATTGCTGGAACCGACAGCCGCAGCATGACTCCCGTCTCCGCCGACGTCTATCGCTTCCAACCGATCCTGTTCGCCATGAACGACACCAAGATGATCCACGGCACCAATGAGCATATGACGCTGGATAATCTGGCCCGCATGACGACCTACTATGCGCAACTGATTGCCACAGCAGCGGGCTGACCTCTTGGACGTCGGGCGCGGGCAGGCTATGGGCTAATCTCATGAGCCGTGACACAGACCCGACCCCCAAGGCGACACGCCAAGCGCCTTCACCAAAAGCCGCCGCCTTTGGCGAGGGGTTCGTGCTGGACTGTTGGTACTTCGCCGCCCTTGGCCAAGACCTTAAGCCTGGCAAGCTGCAACGCTATGAGATCCTCGGCGAGCCGGTGCTGCTGGGCCGCACCCAAGCGGGCGAGGCCTATGGTCTGCGTGACATCTGTCCTCACCGGGCCGCGCCGCTCTCTGCAGGCAAGCTGACCCGCGATGATGCGGGGCACGAGGCCGTTCAGTGCCCCTATCATGGCTGGCTGTTTCGCACCGATGGGGTCTGCAGCAAGATCCCGTCTCTGGTCGAGGACCAGGGCATGGATGTCGAGCGCATCCGCGTGCGCCGCTTCCCCGTCAGCGAAAGCCAGGGCCTGGTCTTTATCTGGATGGCCTATGATCCGCGCAGCGAGGCTGTGCCCGATCACGCGCCGCAGATCTTTCCCGGTGTTGTGGGCGGGAAGCCCAAGCTGGTCGACAAGATGGTGTTTGATGTCCATGTCGATCATGCCGTCGTCGGCCTAATGGACCCGGCCCACGGCCCCTATGTCCATGCCCAGTGGTGGTGGCGTTCAGCGAAGAGCCAACATGCCAAGGCCAAACGGTTCGCCCCGCGTGAGGCCGGCTTTGCCATGGTCCGGCACGAGCCGTCTAAGAATAGCCGCGCCTATGCGATCCTTGGCGGCGAGCCCCTGACCGAGATCACCTTCCGCCTGCCCGGCCTGCGCTGGGAGCATATTACCGTCGGCAAGCGTCAGGTCCTGTCCCTGACCTGCCTGACACCGATGTCTGAGACCAAGACCCGCATCACCCAGATCGTCTGGTCCGACCACCCGATCTTTGGCCTGATCGCGCCGTTCTTTGCTGCTGGCGCTCGAGCCTTCCTGCGGCAGGATGGCGACATGGTGAACCTGCAAAATGAGGGTCTGAAATATGACCCGTCGCTTTTGTGGATCGACGATGCCGACCGGCAGGCCAAATGGTATCAGGCCCTCAAGCGCGAATGGGCCGCCAGCCGCAACGAGGCTCGCCCCTTCGTCAATCCGGTCGAAGAGACGGTCCTCAAATGGCGCAGCTAGATTGCGCTGAGACGGGATTGAGAAGCCCTATGGCGCATCGTCTGAGTGCCCAGTAAAAGAGTCCCATGACCCAATCAGACGAACCGAAAAAGGGCTGGTTCCAGCGCCTAGCCGATGGGCTGACGCGCTCGACGCGGCAGATGACCGAGCAGGTGGTGGCGGCGATCGTCAAGCGGCCGCTCGATCAGGCCATGCTCGACGATCTCGAAGAGATGCTGATCGAGGCCGATCTGGGTCCCGCCGCCGCTGGCCGCGTGGCCGAGGCCTTTGGCAGGGCGCGCTTTGGCCGCGAAGCCTCGGAGGACGAGATCAAGGCCTCGCTGGCCGAGGCCGTCGCCGCCGAGCTTTCGCCCCGTCAAGGCCGGTTTGATCCCCTGTCGGGTCCCAAGCCCTATGTGGTGCTATTTGTCGGCGTCAATGGATCGGGCAAGACGACGACGCTGGGCAAGATCGCCGCCAACCTGACCGGGCGCGGCGCAAAGGTGCTGATTGCAGCGGGCGACACCTTCCGCGCCGCCGCCGTCGAACAGCTCAAGGTCTGGGCCGACCGGTCCGGGGCGGACTTCCTGTCCCGTCCCACGGGTGCCGATGCCGCTGGCCTAGCCTTTGACGCTCTGGAACAGGCGCGCAGCGGCGACTATGACGTGCTCTTGATCGATACGGCAGGACGGTTGCAAAACAAGTCCGGCCTGATGGATGAGCTCTTAAAGATCGTTCGAGTGCTGAAGAAGATCGATCCGGACGCCCCACACGAGACCTTGCTGGTGCTCGACGCCACGGTTGGCCGCAACGCCCTGTCGCAAGAAAATATCTTCGGCAATACTGCAGGCGTCACCGGCATTGTCATGACCAAGCTTGACGGCACAGCACGGGGCGGGGTTCTGGTCCCCGTAGCGCAGGCGTCGGATGCCCCCATCAAACTGATCGGCGTTGGTGAGGGGATCGAAGATCTTCAGCCCTTTGACGCCGTCGCCTTTTCCCGCTCGCTGGTCGGGCTGGATGGAACGGAAAATCCATGAGCCAGCCTCTGTCAAACAAGACCAAAGCCCTAATCCGCTCAGGCGTCGACTATGCCGGTCCTCTGGCCTTTCTGGTCGGCTATCTGGTCACCCACGACATGCTCAGCGCGACCTGGGCTTTGGTCGGTGCGTCCGCCATTGCTCTGGCTGTTGGCTACGGGGTGGAGCGGCGCATTGCGCCCATGCCTCTGTTTGCCGGGCTGGCCGCGCTGATCTTCGGCGGTCTGACGCTCTATTTCCACGATCCGCGCTTCGTTAAGATTAAGCCGACGGCCATCAATACCATCCTTGGTCTGACCATGTTGGGCGGCTTGGTGCTTAAGCGTAATCCCCTCAAGGCCCTGCTGGGTGAGGCCATCACGCTACCTGACGCGGCATGGCGGACCTTGACCCTGCGCTATGGCCTGTTTTTTCTCTGTGTCGCCGTCTTGAATGAAGCCATCTGGCGCACCCAGCCGGAATCGATCTGGATCTGGTTTCGGATGCCCGGATTACAGATCCTATCGCTGGTCTTTTCCCTGACCCAACTGCCCCTAATGATGAAACATATCCAATCCGATCCACCGGCCGATAGACCTTAAACCACCCTAGGCGGACTTTTTGTCCATTGTCGTTAAACCGACGTAGACAGACATTATGGTGTGCCTAGTCCCTGCTATCGGGGAGACTGCTGGAGGCCCTCTATGTCGAAGTCCCGTCTAGACGACAGCCTGATTGATCTGAACCGATCGCCAAGCCACCTGCTGCACCGGGTGCTGCAAATGGCTTTGGACCTCTTTGTCGAAGAGGCCGGTCCCGGCGCCGTAACCCAGCGCCAGTTCGCCGTTCTCGCCGCCGTCGCCGCCGATGAAGGCCCAACCCAGTCTCGCCTTGTAAAAGCCACCGGCATTGATCGCTCGACGCTCGCCGATATGGTCGCACGCATGATCGATAAGGGCCTCCTAACCCGAGAGCGGTCCGTCAAGGATGCGCGGGCCAACAGTGTCGGTCTCACCGATCTTGGCCGCCATACGCTCAGCGACATGACCCCCAAGGTCGCCGCAGCGGATAGCCGCCTTTTGGCTCATCTCAGCGCACGCAAGCGCGACAGTTTCATCAAACTCCTACGCGAGTTCATCCGGTCGGGTGAGGAGACCCAAGAGGGCACTCTAGAACTGGCCTCCAAGCCAAAAAAGAAGGCGGACAAGGCTCCCAAGGCCGAAAAGAAGAAAAAGAAGAAGAAAAAGGCCGCGAACGATCTTGCCGTTTGATCCATAGGCTCGACTTAAGCGGACTTATCTGGTCGCATGGATAGGTTGAATTTTGGATGGATAAGATGGTGTACCGCGCTCTTGCCGCTACGAGCCTCCTTGTTTTGGGTTTCATTGCTATGGGCGGTCTGATGTCGGCGGCGGCGGGTGCGCCAAGCTTGCGCGGCCAGAGGATCGATATTGGCGGCGGACGCCACATGCATCTGATCTGCGAAGGGCCAGCCCAAGGCTCGGGACCCACCGTCCTGTTTGAGGCCGGGGCCTTTGGCTTTTCAGCCGATTGGGGCGCGGTTCAGGAGAGCCTGACCAAATCAGGCCAAAGATCCTGCGCCTATGACCGCGCCGGTCTTGGTCAGAGTGATCCGGGGCCAGGTCCCCGAGACGCCAACGCTATTGTTGGGGACCTCGAAAAACTGCTGACCGTGGCCAATGAGCCCGGCCCCTACATCTATGTCGGTCACTCCATGGCCGGGGTCTATGCGCGCCTCTTTACCGCTCGCAATGCAGATAAGGTCGTCGGTGTGGTCTTGGTCGATGCGGCCTCGCCTGAAGCGTCCGCCATGCCGCAGGTATCACAGTTCGTCAAAGCCTTCGCCACCGCCTCGCGGATGGCCGCGTGGGGGGCGTCGACGGGCCTGTTTAAGCCCCTGTCTAACACGGGGCTCGGCGACAAGATCGGTCTGCCTGCTGCCGCGTCTGCGGAAAAGCGCCACGCCTTTGCCTCAGCGGCCCATAATCGCATTGCTGCGGATGAGGTCTCCCTCTGGCCGCAAAGTGCCAAGCAGGCCGCGAGCGCCGGTCAATATGCGCCGAACCTCCCTGTCATGGTGGTCACCGCAGGTCCCGCCGAGGGCGCGCGCAAGCAATGGAAAGACCTACAGGCCGCCCCGGCCCTGGCCTCAAAATATGGCGTGGCGGTCAATGTTCCCGAGGCCAGCCACAATAGCGTGCTGGGCCTGCAACATAACGGCGCCATCTTGCAGGCCATTGCGCAGGTGCGTAAGGTCATCGACACCAAGGGTTGATTTGATCAAGGTCATAGACCAGCCCTGATCGCTTTACCGGCTAGCGAAGGGTCCATCACCGATGACCACCGCCCTCAGTCTCAATGGCGTGACCAAACGCTATGGCGACTTTACCGCCGTGCAGTCTCTGAGTTTCGAGGTTGGAACGGGCCAGATCTGCGGCTTTCTTGGGCCCAATGGCGCGGGCAAGACCTCGACCATTCGCATGATCCTTGGCCTTGTTGAGCCGACCGAGGGCACGATTGAAGTCCTCGGTGCCCAGGACGCGCGCAAGGTGCGCGAGCGGATCGGCTTCCTGCCCGAAGAGCGGGGTCTGTACAAACGCATGACCCCGGTCGACGCCATCGCCTTCTTTGCCGGCCTGAAGGGTATGGGTGACAGAGAGGCACGGCGCAGGGCTAAAGAGATGCTGGAGGAACAGGGTCTGGGCGCAGCCATGAGCCGTCCAATCAAGGACCTGTCCAAAGGCATGTCCCAAAAGGTCCAGCTTCTGTCGGCCATCGCCCATGATCCAGAACTGGTCATTCTCGACGAGCCCTTTTCCGGCCTTGATCCGGTCAATCAACAATCGCTTGAGGCCATCATTCGCGGTTTGGCCGCTAGGGGCTCGACCGTCCTATTCTCGACCCACGTGATGCAACATGCCGAGCGGCTCTGTGATCGGGTGGTGCTGATGGCGCGCGGCCGCAAGATGTTTGACGGCGATTTAGCGCAAGCCCGCAGCCACGCCCCGCGCCTGCTGGTGCTTGAGGGCAATATTGGACTTCAGGCCGTTCAGGCCCTGCCCGGCATAGAGCAGGTCGAGGTCACCGCCCTTGCGAGCCAAGACGGAACCCATCAGGTCCAACTGTCTGCCACCCTCAAGCCCGGCGCAAACGGGCAGGAGGCCTTGCGCGCCGCCTTCAGCCAAGGGCTAGACCTTCGGCGCTTTGAGCTGAAAGAACCGACCCTGCACGATGCCTTTATCGCCTTAACGGGGGATCAGATATGAGACGCCTGCTCAAGATCGCCCTGCGCGAATATCTCAGCTATGTGCGCACCATCGGCTTTTGGCTGTCCATGGCCGGATTGCCGGTGATAATCGGGGTCGCGATCATGGCCCCAACCCTGATTGCACGGTCCGCCCCGGCTCCCAAGATGGCGATCATTGATCTGAGCGGCCGTAACCTGACGCCCGTGATTATCAAGGAGTTTGAACGCCAACAGAGCGTTCGGGTCGCCAAGGCGATGGCCGCAGCAGCCACAGCGGCGGTCGGGCCCAAGGCGGGAGAGGCCATAATGGCTAGCTTTGATGCCCAAGGCCTGAAGGCGGCTGACGTCACCTTCATGTCACTCGCCCCCAAGGTTGCCGGAGCCTTCAAGGCCCCGCCGCCAGAGGTCCAGATCGTACAGGTCCCAGACAGCGTGGCCGCAGCCACGTCGGCAGAGGCGGCGGGCAAGGCCCTCAAGCCCTATCTGGCCGATGAGACCAGCCGCGGCCTAACCTACGGCGCTATCCTTACCGCCGACACCAAATCCCTATCGGTTGATTTTTGGAGCCGCAATATCGGGCTTCAAACGCTAGATGACAGGCTGAAAGACATTCTGCGCGATGAGGATCGTCGCCTGCGCCTGACCCAGGCCGGGGTCTCTGACGCCCTCTTGAAAGACATTGATACCGCTGAACCCAGCGTACGCCTTAGATCGCCGAAATCAGAGGGCGATCAGGTGTCCTTGCGCGATCGCTTGCCGACCGTGATCGGATTTGCCATGGCCATGGGGCTTTGGACGGTCATCCTCAGCGGGGCTGGAATCTTGCTCAATAGCGTCGTGGAGGACAAGTCCAGCCGCGTCCTCGAGGTCCTGCTCGCCTCGGCCTCGACCTCCGAGATCATGGGCGGCAAGATCCTTGGCGTGGCAGCGGTCACCTTTTCGGTCCTTGGCATCTGGCTGACCCTTGGCACAGCCATGCTGTTGACCAGCGCGCCGGGGCTGTCTGAGGATCTGGTTGCTATCTTGGCAACCAAGGGTCTGGCCTATTATTTCGGCTTCTATCTGGTCGGCGGCTATCTGATCTATGCCTGCGTCTTTACGGCCATCGGGGCCTTTTGCGAGACCACTCGCGAAGCCCAGACCCTTGTTGGGCCCATGATGTTGATCCTGTCCATTCCGATGATCTTCATGTCGCAGTCGATCACCCACCCGGATATGCCCATCATCAAGATCCTCTGCTGGGTTCCACCCTTCACGCCGTTCATGATGATGGTCCGCGCCGCAGCGGGCCCCACCCTTTTAGAGATGGTGGGCACGGGACTGGGTATGGTGGCCTTTATGGCCGTGACCCTGTGGCTATCGGGCAAGGCCTTCCGCGCGGGAGCCCTATCGACCAGCAAGCTCGACCCCAAGGCCCTGATCATGGGGATCATCAGACGCAGGCTCAAACCGGTCTAGTTCGGCCCCATTTTGACACGACAAAGGCCGCGCCGGTTTCCCCGCGCGGCCTCAATATCTGTATCGATCTAACCGCGGCCTCGCCTTACGGCAAAACCCCTAGAGCCTATCGAACGGGCTTCTTTGGTGCTGCGATCAGACCTTCACGCTGCATGCGCTTGCGGGCCATCTTGCGCGCGCGGCGCACAGCTTCAGCCTTTTGGCGAGCCCGCTTCTCGGAAGGCTTTTCGAAATGCACGTGCCGCTTCATTTCACGGAACGAACCTTCGCGCTGCATCTTCTTCTTGAGCGCCTTCAGCGCTTGGTCGACATTATTGTCGCGCACGAAAATCTGAACGATGACCAAGTCCTCCAAAGCGCGCTAGCCTAAGCCTACCTTGCGAAGGCATGCGCCTTCGGGCCGAGTGCTAGCGAATAAGAATCCAATGCCCGAGGGAAAATCCCTTCGTGCTTGGCCGCGCTGATACCAGAGGCTTAGAGGCCTGTCTACCGGACAGTCCTAGCAGAGGTGAGATTCAGAACTGATTTGCTCAAAAAGCCAACGGTCCTTGTGATCTGCGACAAAGACACCGTTCGCAACCGATGACGGGCGGGCTAAGGCGGACTATATAGCGATCCATGGCCATAGGATCGCAACCCTCTCTGTCGACATCTCCTGCCGCAAGGTGGGACGAAACCACCGAGCAGGGTCTGCTGGACGCTGCCCTGCCCTTGGCCGCTGATCGCGGCTGGACGCAAGGTCTGGTGTTGGCAGCGGCGGCCAAGTTAGGCCTCAGCTCTGCGGAGGCAGACCTTCTGTTGCCCCACGGCCCGGCCGATCTGGCCGCCCTGCTGTCGCGCCGCCACGATGACCTGACCCTTGCAGCGCTGGCTGGGACCGATCCGGCCAGCTTGAAGATGAGACAGCGAATTTCGCTCGGCATCCTGACCCGTCTCGACATTGCTAGCGCCGAGGGTCAGGCCCTGCATCGCTGGGCCGGTTATCTGGCCCTGCCGCACCATCTGCCGCTCGCGCTTCGATTGGTCTGGGAAAGCGCTGATCGGGTTTGGCGCTGGGCGGGCGATACGGCCACCGACGAGAACCACTATTCTAAGCGCGCGCTCGTGGCAGGCATCTTGACCAGCGCCATGGCCGTGCGGCTGAGCAGCGGGGCCGAAGCGTCCAACGCCTTGGTCGCGGCACGGATCGACAATGTGATGGCCTTCGAGACGTGGAAGGCCAAGCTCAAGCCGTCGGACTTCGCCAAAGACCTGGCGTCAGCCCTCGGCAAGATGCGCTACGGCTAGTCATTGAGCGGGAACAGCCGATTGACGTGGCCCATCTTGCGGCCCGGGCGCGGCGCGCCCTTGCCATAGAGCCATAGACGCGCGTCCTGCTCCAGCGACAGGGCCTTCCAATCCAGCACCTCATCGCCCAGCAGATTGGTCATCTCAACCCGGGCCAAGGGCGTAACCTTGCCCAAGGGCCAGCCTGCGACCGCACGAATATGCTGTTCGAACTGATCGACCTCGCAGCCATCAAGGGTCCAATGCCCGGTATTGTGAACCCGAGGCGCGATCTCATTGACCAACAGACGGCCATCGGCCAGCTCGAACATTTCAACGCCCATAATGCCGATATAGTCCAGACCGGTGAGGATCCTGGCCGCTAAGGTCATGGCCAGATCTTGGGTCGCTGCCGAAATGCGCGCGGGGGCGGCGGTGCGACGAAGAACGCCATTCTCGTGATGGTTTTCCCCCACAGGGTAGGCTGCGACTTCGCCATCGGTGCCGCGCGCCGCGAGTACCGACAGTTCGCGCACAAAGTCGGCGGCGGCCTCGAGGATGCAGGGCCGTCCGCCCAACTGGGCAAAGGCGGCCTCGGCATGGGCGGCGTCATGGCTTTCGATCCAGACCTGACCCTTGCCGTCATAGCCATCGCGGCGGGTCTTGAGCAGGCACGGGGCACCCATCCGCGCCACAGCATCAATCGCCTCTTGCGCGGTCGAGACCGGGGAAAAGGCCACGGTCGGGACGCCGTGACCATTGAGGAAGGTCTTCTCATCCACCCGGTCCTGCGCCACAGCCAAGGCCAGCGGCCCCGGGGCAACAAGACATCCAAGGGCCTGAAGCTGCGCGATAGCCGCAGCCGGGACATTTTCAAACTCAAAGGTCACGACCGAGGCAAGGCTGGCCAATTCCGCCAGGGCGGCAGGATCGGTATAGTCGGCAACAATCGTCCGCGCGCTCACTTGGCTAGCGCAGGAGCCTGGCTCCGGCGTCAAGATCACCGTCTGAAAGCCCAAACGCGCGGCAGCCAAGGATAGCATTCGGCCAAGCTGGCCGCCGCCAACAATGCCAATGGCGGCGCCGGGCACGAGGGGCAGACGAGGGTCCGTCATAGGGCGCTATCTTCCACCGTCTCGGCAACACTCTCGGTCAGAGCCTGAACATAGGCGGCCAATCGCTGAGCCAAGGCCTCGTCGGCCAAGGCTAAGATGCGAACGGCCAAGAGACCGGCATTCTTGGCCCCCGCCTCGCCGATGGCCAAGGTCGCCACGGGGATACCGCCGGGCATCTGAACAATCGACAAAAGCGAATCCAAGCCGCTGAGGGCCTTGGACTGAACCGGAACGCCCAAGACCGGCAAATCGGTCATCGAGGCGGTCATGCCCGGAAGGTGGGCAGCGCCGCCCGCACCGGCAATGATCACCTGAAAGCCTGCCGCCTTGGCCCCCTTGGCAAAGCTGACCATCCGCTCTGGGGTGCGATGGGCCGACACGACCTTGGCCTCATAGCCAACCCCGAGGGCGGACAAGATGTCGGCCGCAGCCTTCATGGTCGGCCAGTCGGAACGACTGCCCATAATGATAGCGACCGGGACCCCGCTGGGGTTCATGGCAAATCCCTTTGTCTGGCCGTGACTGAAAATCGGTCACTCAGCCCATCGAAGGGGGCGGAGTATAGGCGTGCGCCTTGCGCCTGCAACCGACAGCGTTAAGATTCATGCACACTGCGAGATGATTCTCTACCGAATCATGCGGTTTCGGCGGGCGACGTGATGAAGCTATTGGGCGTTCGGGCTGATCCCCTCTCTGGGGTGAGACGACGGGCAGCACTGCAGGCGGCAGCCGAAAGTTCGGGACAGTCGGCAGCGACGAGCCGTTCTGGCGACACGGCGGCCTTTTTAGGCCTAACCCCCGCGGACATGACGCCGCCGGTTAAGGCCGCGCTCGCCACCCTTTTGACCGAAATTGACGAACTGCGCCGTGAGGTTGGACTGCTCAAGGGCCGCCTGAATGAGGCCGAAGATCTGGCCGACCGGGACGGCTTAACGCCCGTCCTCAATCGCCGCGCCTTTGTACGTGAACTGCAGCGGGTCATCACCTTTGTCCAAAGGTTCGATACGCCCTCCAGTCTGGTCTATTTCGATCTCGATGGCTTTAAGGCGGTCAATGATCGCTTCGGCCATGCGGCAGGCGATGCGGCCCTCAAGGCGGTGGCGGAAAGACTGGCTGTGGCGGTGCGCGACGGCGATGTGGTCGGGCGGCTCGGCGGTGATGAGTTTGGCGTCATCTTGACCCAAGCCGATCTGGGCACGGGCCTCGCCAAGGCCGCGAGCTTGGCCCAAACCATTGAGGCAGAGCCGGCATCTTACGGCGACTGGCTGGCCCCCTTGCATGTATCCTACGGCGTGCGCGAGATCGAGGCGGGCCTGACGGCAGAACAGCATCTGGCCGAAGCCGACGCTGCGATGTATGCCCGCAAACGCAGTGCCTCGGCCAGAGCCGCTACCGGCTAACAATAATCCGTCAAACCCTCGCCCGGGTCATCCGGCCCCGCTTAAGGCGACGATCCGCACGTCCTGACCATTCGGTTTCCAAATAGGTGGACCGGGCAAGATTGAGCGTCTCTTCGCCGCCCCTTAATCCACGCTTCTGCCCGGGCTGACCGAGAATTTGCGCAGCAAAGGAGGCGGCAGAAAGATCACTCAGGGGATTGGCAACGGGAACAGGCAGCCCCGTCACCGTTAAGGTCATGTCAGGTTCGATCGCGTCGTGAGGCATCGCCATTCGGCGAATCACCTTTTTGACGGCCCCCTTGCGACGAACCGGCTTGATCGGTTTGGTCATTAGCAAACCCCTCTATTCTGAGGATGGTGCCCATTCTTGGGCTCTGCTCGTTGTGAGCCGTACGAGGGTACGACTCCTTAACAAAAGGTCAACCCTTGGAGGCGAGCCGGGAGATCTGCTCCTGCATCTCTTCGATCTTTTTCTTCAGATCATTGAGCGAGTCATCCGTCGCCGCAGGCGTTGTTGCGGTCGGTGTTGGAGCGGGAGGAGCGACAACGTCACTGTCTTCGGGCCGAACATAGGCGAAGGGCGAGAACATCTTCATCGCCCGATCAAACATGGCCAGGTTCTGCTTGACCTGTTCTTCGAGGAACTGGGGGCCAGCTACCGTGCCTAGGCTAGCCCCAAGATTTGGGGTCAAACCTTGGGTCAGTCCCGGCGCAATCGCGCCCATCTGGGTGCGCATCCGCTCCTGCTGACGGGTGAAGCTGTCGAGGGAAAGCTCCAGATAGCTCGGCAAAAAGGCCTGCATCGAGTTGCCGTAAAATCCGATCAGTTGGCGGAGGAACTGGATCGGCAACAGGTTCTGACCCCGGCTCTCTTCATCAAAGATGATCTGAGTCAGGACTGAACGGGTAATGTCCTCATTGGTCTTGGCGTCAAAGACGACAAAGTCGACCCCCTCCTTGACCATCTCAGACAGATGCTCAAGCGTCACATAGGAACTGGACGCCGTATTATAGAGGCGGCGATTGGCATATTTCTTGATGACCACCCGGCCCTGTGCGCCGTTCGCCGACGCCTTGGCCTTTGCCCCTGATGGCTCGGAACCAGTCTTCTTTTGATCTGACATCGGGTCTCCTAAGGCCAAGGGCCGTGATTAGGGCGCGCGTGTATAGAGCCTCAATGTTGCATCGCAGTATCTTCATTGCAACGGTTGACCATTAGATTGGCACTATTACGGTCCTGACAGCATTGTCATGATGACGGCTGTCAGCGAAATTGCCATGGTGAGCGCCATTACAGGCGAGGCCTGCCTAGGTCTTTTAGCCGTCGCAAAAAACCGGAGCACCACAGAGCCATGAGTGAAATCGTCATCGTATCGGCCGCCCGCACGCCCGTGGGCTCTTTCAATGGTGCCCTGAGCGCTCTACCCGCCAGCGAGCTCGGTAAGGTTGCCATTCAGGCCGCTGTGGCGCGCGCAAATATCGCCATGGCCGATGTTGATGAGGTCATTCTCGGCCAAGTGCTTCAGGCCGGTGCCGGTCAAGGCCCTGCTCGCCAAGCCGCCATGGCCGCTGGCGTACCGCAGGAAAGCCCAGCCTGGAGCTTGAACCAACTCTGCGGCTCCGGCCTGCGCGCTGTGGCGCTCGGCATGCAGCAGATTGCCAATGGCGATGCCAAGATCGTTGTCGCCGGTGGCCAAGAGAGCATGAGCCAATCGCCTCACGCCGCGCACCTGCGCAATGGCCAGAAGATGGGCGATCTCGGCTTTGTCGACACCATGATCAAGGACGGCCTGTGGGATGCATTCCACGGCTATCACATGGGTCAGACCGCCGAAAATATTGCCGCCCGCTGGCAGATCACTCGCGAAGACCAAGACAACTTCGCCGTCGCCTCGCAAAACAAGGCTGAAGCCGCGCAAAAGGCTGGCAAGTTCGACGCTCAGATCGCGCCCGTCACCATCAAGGGCCGCAAGGGCGACGTCATTGTCGATAAGGACGAATATATCCGTCACGGCGCGACCTATGACAGCGTCAGCGGCCTAAAGCCCGCCTTCACCAAGGATGGCTCGGTGACCGCAGCCAACGCCTCAGGCCTCAATGACGGCGCCGCCGTTGTGGTGCTGATGAGCGCAGATGAAGCCGCCAAGCGCGGCCTCAAGCCCATGGCCCGCATCGCCTCTTGGGCCCATGCCGGGGTTGACCCCAGCATCATGGGCACCGGCCCGATCCCTGCTGTTCGCAAGGCGCTGGAAAAGGCTGGCTGGTCCGTTGGCGATCTGGACCTGATTGAGTCCAACGAAGCCTTCGCCGCCCAGTCGCTCTGCGTGGTTCGCGAGCTTGGCCTTGATCCCGCCAAGGTCAATGTCAATGGCGGCGCCATCGCCATTGGTCACCCCATTGGCGCATCGGGCGCACGCATCCTGACCACCCTGCTCTATGCGATGCAGGATCAGGACGCCAAGAAGGGTGTCGCCACCCTCTGCGTCGGCGGCGGCATGGGCGTTGCGATCTGCGTCGAACGCGCCTGAACCCCCTCAAGACCTAAAGGGGCACCGGTGCTATCGGCACCGGTCGCCTCCCTATGATTTCAAACACCCTGACCCTTAAAGGATAGACCATGACTAAAACTGCAGTCGTGACCGGCGGAACGCGCGGCATCGGCCTGGCCATCACCCAACACCTCAAGGCCGCTGGCTATAAGGTTGCCGCGCTCTATGCTGGCAACGAAGCCGCTGCCGAGGCTGTTCGCAAGGATCTTGGCGTCCTCTGCATCAAGGCCGATGTCGGTGATTTCGAAGCCGTTGGCGCAGCCTTTGCTGAAATCGAAAAGACGCTCGGCCCCATCGAGATTCTGGTCAACAATGCGGGGATCACCCGCGACGCCATGCTGCACAAGCTGACCCCCGGTCAGTGGAGCGAAGTGATCCGTGCAGACCTCGACAGCGTGTTCAATACCAGCCGTCACGTCATAGATGGCATGCGCGATCGCAATTTCGGCCGCATCATCAATATCTCGTCGATCAATGGCCAAAAGGGCCAGATGGGCCAGACCAACTATTCCGCCGCCAAGGCGGGCGTGATCGGCTTCACCAAGGCGCTCGCTCAAGAGACCGCGCGCAAGGGCATCACGGTCAATGTCATCGCGCCGGGCTATATCGACACCGATATGGTCGCGGCCGTGCCGGAAAAGGCGCTGGAAGGCATTATTGCCAGCATCCCCGTCGGGCGCTTGGGCAAGGCCGAAGAGATCGCCGGCGCCGTGCTCTATCTGGCCTCCGAGGGCGCAGCCTTCATTACGGGCTCGACCTTGACCATCAATGGCGGTCAATATATCGCGGGTTAAGCGCAGATTTTGAGAAAACGGCATGGCTGTCCAAAATCCGCCCTACTCGGGGTGCATTGAACCGGCCATGCTGTCCTCGCCCCTCATTCCATTCTGGATTTTTAGATCCCTTCGGTCCTGGGGCCGATTGAGCCTAGGGCTTATCTTGAGCTTCGGGTGCCTATCTGGGGCCGCGGCAGCCGACGGGCGGCCAGACGACCGGCCCAGCCATATGCAAACCCTGCGCGACGCCCTCTTTGGGGGCCATCCCGATGATGGGCGCACATTAAGCGCCCCTATCATTGCGCGCTTTGCCTCCGATGAGGGCGACAGTTTTGTGCTCGACCGCTCCCAACAACTGCCCCTCTTAAGGTTCGACGACAACCGCGAAATCTGGGTCCTCGCTCCCTCTCGCGCCGCACGCGGTGACATAATCTATAAGAACGATGCGGGCCGTCCGGTCCTTCGAGCCACCCAAACCGGGGGCCTGACGCTCTTTACCCTCAATCGTCCTGCCGGTGCGGCTGTGGCGCTAGAGGGCAAGGCCCCGCCCGTCCGGCTGATTATTGGCCCAATGACGCCAAACGCCCTGCTGCAACGCTTGGCCCAAGCCAGCGCCCGCGCCTCTCGCGCCGCGCAAAAGCTCATTACCTTTGATGCAGAGGATGTGACGCCCGACTCCTCCTACCTCTATGCCGACACAGCCGCCGTTGCCGCCGATGCAGTGGTTCAGATGTCGAGACGTCCCGACAATCACGACCTACTGGCCAAGTTGGGCCGTGTGCGCCTCATCGAGGGGCGCAGAGTCGAGGTTCGCCAGAAGGGACCCGATCTACAGATCACCATCGTGATTGATGATGGCTTGGCCGGGCGACCCTCGTCTGAGCGAATCGTCAAGGCTTTGGACCGTTAGGCCGATGAGCCCTAACCCCAAGCCCCTTAACCCTTGAAGTGATCCTTGGCGGCGCGCACAGCGCCAAAGGCCTCAGGATCAGACAGGCCGGACTTTCCAAGGGATGCCGCAAGCAGGGGCGCGCGCAAGAAGGGGTTGGTCGCCCGTTCCAGCGCGATGGTGGTGGGTACCGTCGCCTCGCCCCGCTCTCGCGCAGCAAAGACCGCTGCGGCCCGAGCGACCACGGCGGGGTCCTGATCCACACTCAAGGCAAACCGTGCGTTCGAGGCCGTATATTCATGGGCGCAATAGACCGTGGTCTCACCCGGCAAATTGGCCAGACGCGACAGGCTGTCCCACATCTGCTCAGCCGTGCCTTCGAACAGCCGACCGCAGCCCAGCGCAAACAGAGTGTCGCCGACAAAGGCGACCCCATCGGCGGCACTATAGAAGCTTATGTGGCCTAGCGTATGGCCGCCCGTATCGATCACTTGAAACACCGTTTCACCCAGCGCGACTTGGTCGCCGTCCGCCACCTTACGATCCAGCGGGGTCAGACGCTCGACCTCTGCGGGGCCGATACTGACCGCGCCGGTCCGCTCCTTCAGCTTGGCATTGCCGCCGGCATGGTCTGGGTGCCAGTGGGTATTGAGGATCAGATCGAGGCTCCAACCCGCCTCATCCAAGGCGGCCAAGACCGCGTCGGCGTCGGGCGTATCGATGCAGGCGACCTTGCCGCTGGCCACATCCCGCACCAGAAAGCCATAATTGTCCGAAAGGCAGGGAAACTGACGAATTTCGACGGTCATGGGGCTTTCCTTTTCACGCGAGCCATTGCGCGGTTATATGGCCCAGAGGGGTCCCTGCTCAAGGACAACCCCATAGGACGATGTAAGAGCCCATGCGCCGCGATGTCTTAGAGCTCAGACACTTCTATGCCAGCGCGCTGGGCAAGATCGCCCGTCAGATGGTCGCGCGCAAGCTCGGTCAAGCTTGGGGCGACGGCCATGGGCTGGATATGCTCGGCCTTGGCTATGCGACCCCTTTTCTCGACAGCTTTCGCGCTAAGGCCCGCCGCACTGTCGCGGCCATGCCGGCCGCCCAAGGGGTCGAGGTCTGGCCAAACCCGCTCGGTGCGGCAGGGACCGAGGATGAGGGCCTAGACCGCCTCGTGCGAGGCCTATCCTGCCTTACCGATGAACTGGCCCTGCCCCACCCCAATGCCCTGTTTGACCGGGTCCTGATGGTCCATGCCCTTGAAGAGAGTGATGATCCGCTCGGCGTTATGCGCGAGGTTGGCCGGGTCATGGCCCCCTCTGGCCGCGTGATCATCGTTGCCGCCAATCGGCGCGGGGCCTGGGCCAATAGTGAAGCCACCCCCTTTGGCCATGGTCGCCCCTTCACCCGCGCCCAACTCGAAGCCTTGGTGCGCGAGGCGGGACTAGAGCCCACCGCCTGGTCGCGGGCCCTCTATCTGCCACCGCTGGCTTGGCTTGGCCCTTGGGCCGAGGCCTTCGAGCAGGCTGGGGCGCGATTGTGGCCGGGCCTATCGGGCCTGATTCTGCTCGAAGCGGTCAAACAGACCTTTGCGGTCAAGCCAAGGGGGCATGGGGCTCGCGCAAGGGTCATTGTTCCGGGCGCCCTTCAGCCCATGCCCTCACCCTCCACGGGCAGGGACCGCGTCACTCAGGCGCTTTAACCGGGAAGGCCTTGGACCTTTGCGCCTTTTGGCCTTAGGTTAGCGGACTGATTTACACGGTCGAGGGGATGCGACATGAAGTTGATTACAGCCATCATCAAGCCAAGCCGACTGGACGCCGTGCTCGAGGCGGTGACCGAGGCGGGGGCCTCTGGCCTGACCGTCACCGAAGTGCGCGGCTATGGCCGTCAAAAAGGCAAGACCGAGGTCTATCGCGGCGCTGAGTACGAGGTAAAGCTGCTGCCCAAGGTCAAGCTCGAGATCGCGGTCCCGACCGACGTCCTCGAGGCTGTGGTTGAGGCGATTGCCCGCACGGCCAATACCGGCAAGATCGGTGATGGCAAGGTCTTTGTCATGGATCTGGAATCGGCCCTGCGCATCCGCACGGGCGAGCGCGACGCTCTGGCCATCGCCGGATAGGCTACGGCTTCAGGGCTCGGGTCAGGGCTCTGAGCGCTGAATGGCGACCTGATGGGGATAGGGCACCAAAAAGCCCTCATCGGCGAGCCCGCGCTTGGCCGCCACCAAAAGCTCCGACCGGGCCAAGCCATAGTCCTCGCTCTTGACCCAAGCCCGCAGTGCCACCTCGGCCCAGCTCTCCGATAGGGTCATGGCCTCGGCCAAGACCGCAGGCTCTAGTAAAACCAAAGGGTGGCTGGCGCCGACCCGCTGCAAGGTCTCCAGCGCCTTGGCCAGATCATCATGAAAATCGATGCGGAAAATCAGATCCACGCGACGCTCGGCGTGATGGGTAAAGTTGACGATCAGCTCGCCAAACACCTTTCCATTGGGGGCGACCACCTTGACATTATCGACCGTGGCCAGCTCGGTAACGAACAGGTCTAGCGCCTTGACCGTACCCTGCCGCCCGCCGATCTCGACAAAGTCCCCGACCCGATAGGGCCGAAAGAGCAGCAACATCACCCCGGCGGCGACATTGGACAGGGCCCCTTGCAGGGCTAGGCCCACCGCCAAAGAGGCCGCGCCCAGAACCGCCAAGACCGAGGTGGTCTGCACGCCCAACTGCTGCAGCACAGCGACGCCGCCGACCACCAACACCGCATAGCGCGCCAAAGAAGCGGTAAAGCTTCGCAGGGTCTGATCACCCGTGCGGTGGCGCTCAAACTGGTCAAACAGGCGGCGCACAAACCTTGCGACCCAGCCCGAGGCCCAGAGGGTCAAGATCAGGACAAGACCAGCCACGGCAAAGCGAACAACAAAATCCCCTGCCGCGCCCGCCAAGCGGTGCAGAATATCGGCATCAGCGGCCAGCGCTTGGACCTTGGACAGGCCCGCGCCCTCAGCCACTGCGGCGGCGGTCTGGGTCAAATCTGTCAGTCCTGAAGAGGTCATCGTGAGCCGATCAATATCCTGCGCGACCCGAGGAAAACCCGCTGTCGTTGGGGGCTGAATATAGACCCTAACCCCTACGCCGCAACCACGCGCTACCCAGCCCCCCAACAATCGACCCGCAAAAGCCTCTTGCACAACCGCCCGCCCACAGATAGGTATCCGCCCCTCACTCTGATCGTGCCACGGCACATCATATGACCCTCCGGAGAGGTGGCAGAGTGGTCGAATGCACCGCACTCGAAATGCGGCATACCCGCGAGGGTATCGTGGGTTCGAATCCCACCCTCTCCGCCACTAGTATTTGATTTTATTGTAGTTTTTTATTTGAAGTTCAATGGTTACCAAAACCGCTCCCCGATGGGGTTTGCGCTTGGTCTTCAGCTTCATACCCCCCACCCCCTTCGATTAGCCTATTTGGTCGGACCCCACCCGGGGGGCACCCCCCTAAAATGGGAATATGGGACCCACAGCGCTCCCCACTTACTGTTTTGCTCGTTGGAGCGGTCCATAATCATTTTTGGTCGAGTTTCAGGGGGCACGTCACCATCTGGATGATCGGGATGTGGTTCGCGCGGCTGAGGTGGTGGGGGAGGCGGTGGAGGCTATGCTGGCGAGAAAGGTGAAATAGTTCAAAACGTAAGGGTTTGGTGAGGTGGTTAAGTGACAACCACCTCACCAAATTGGGCAATTTCCGCTTTTCTTTGACGGTAGTAGCTGGATGTTGTCTGCAAATTTTTCAGTCACCAATTGGCCACTGTTTGCCGATTGGACTCTAATGATTTTCGGACGAGTTTCAGGGGGTTATGTCTACGGCGCAAGCTCAGCGCCCTATCACCTTCGCCTATGGCCTTCAGAACACCTCCTTATGGGTCCGCACGTCGATTTCATGAGACCAGGCATTGCGCGGCTGGCTGTGCAACATTTGGTAAATATCGGCGAGGCCCTCGAGACCGATCAGGCCATCCTGTCCCAAGCGCTTCGCGAACTCGGGCACGCCGGTGATGACTTTCTCGCCATGAATGCCGCCGTCAATCACCACATGGCCCACATGGACCCCCTTTGGGCCGAACTCGCGAGCGAGCGACTGAGCAAGTGCCCGCAGACCCGCCTTTGCGGCCGTGAAGGGAGCAAAGAAAGGCTTGCCACGCATAGACGCACTGGCCCCGGTAAAGATCAGGGTGCCCGCCCCGCGTACCGCCATACGGCGCAGGACCTCGCGTGAAAACAAGAAGCCTCCGAAGCAGCTAATACGCCAGCAACTCTCAAAGAAACTGGCCTCCATCGAGAGGAAATCACCATTCATGTTGTTGCCAGCGTTATAGATCGCTAACGCAATCGGGCCTATGGCCTCCGCCTGGGCGACTAGATGCGCCACCGCCTCCTCATCGGTTGCGTCCGCCACCATGCCCGTCGCCATGCCACCTGAGGCAAGAATGCTGGCTGCCACTTGCTCAACCTTCGCGGCGGTGCGGCCAGCAACCACCACATGCAGGCCTTGTTTTGCAAAGCGCCTGCACAGGGTGGCACCTAGGCCTTCGCCAGGGCCGACGCCTATGATCAAGACTGTCTGAATGCTCATGCTGTCTTCCCGCCTGATTGATGCCGCCGACATTATAACTTGCGGTTCACAAGCGATTGCGTCAAGCTTGCATTTCGCAAGTTATTGCGGTGATGCATTAGGAGCGTCAGGAGGATGAAACGCATTCTGATTACGGACATCAGGACAAACATCGGGCAGTACCGCGCCGCCGAATTGCTGATGCAAAACTCCGAGGTCGTTGGCGCGCCTCCATGAGGTACCAGGGCCAAAGCCACTCACGCTGCCATTGTTAAGTTCGCGCCATAAGCAAATATCAAGGAGACACCCATGAAGCTCTACAACGTATTTCTGTCGCCATTCGCCGCGCGCTGCCGCATTCAGATCTATGCGAAGAACCTACCAATCGAGTTGGTGGATCCGCCAGGCGGTCTGCATTCGGCTAGTTATGATGCCATAACGCCCATCGGCAAGGTGCCCTGCCTTGACGCGGACGGCTTCGTTCTACCGGAGTCGGAACTGATCTGCGAGTATCTGGAAGATCTCTTTCCGGAACCGTCCCTCCGCCCCGCCTCACCCGAGGACAGAGCACGCACCCGCCTTGTCTCGCGCCTGTGTGACCTTTATCTGAATCCGCCTATGAGCGTACTGTTTGGCCAGTTGAACCCCAACAGCAGGGACGAGAATCTAGCGTCAGAGAAGGCTAAAGAAGTCAGGATGGCCCTGGCCCTTCTAGACCATTATGTTGAGAGTGACGGCCTTGTGGTGGGCAACAAGCTTAGCCTGGGCGACTGCGCGCTGATGCCAATGCTGTTCTTCGTCGTCACCTTAGGTGCTCCAATGGGCCTTGGTGCCACACCGCTTGGTGAATACCCAAACCTCGCTGCGGCTTGGGCGCACGCGGGCAACGATACGATCCTATCAAAGGTTGCTCATGAAATGGGCGCTGCCCTCGCTAAAATGCAGCGCGGATGATCGTCCATCTTGACGCTTGGGGCAGGAGCTAGACGGTGCAGTACGGTAGGCGCGCGCCATCTTGAGGTGTCGCTAGGCCACCCCTCTAATCTTATACTCAGATCGGCTGGCTCGCATGCCTACCGCCGGCGCAAGATGCACTATCAAAAGGCTCCCGCCCTAATGGAGCTTTGCCAACGGCAGAACCTCGCACGCCAGTTTTTTTATCTCATGATGCGACTGGACCGCTTAGGTTCCAATTTTCTTATGTTCGCCTGAGCACGAACGCGTTGCTAACCGTGAGGGCACCCTGCGGACAGCTCTAATCCCGGCTGTAACTTGCGTTTCGCAAGTTATTGTGCCAAGCTTGCATTTTACAAATCATGGGGCTTGGCGACGAGGTAGGTATGAGACATGACCGAACGGGTATTGCTAACAGGTGCCACCGGATACATCGGGCAGCACTGCGCTGCGGAATTACTCAACCAAGGTTACGAGGTAGTAGGTGCGATACGATCCCGCGCCAAAGGTGAGTCTACCAGAAGCGCCATTGCGAAGGTCGCGCCGGTCGACCGGCTGAGCTTCGTTGACTTGGATCTTATGGCCGACAGGGGATGGGCGGAGTCCATGGAAGGGTGCACTTTTGTCATCCACGTCGCCTCACCATTTATGCTGGCAGAGCCGAACGATGAGAAGGAGCTGATCGTTCCCGCAGTCGAGGGGACCAAGCGTGTCATTACCGCCGCCCAGCGCGCCGGAGTGAAACGCCTCGTGCTCACGTCCTCAACCTTCGCAATCATTGGGGGTAAGGAGAGCGGGAGGTATGGGACCGATGCGTGGACCGACACCAGCAGCAAAATTGGGGCCTACGCCAAGAGCAAGACATTGGCCGAACGCGCCGCTTGGGCGATGGCGGAAAACGGTAATATGGAACTGGCGGTTATTTGCCCCGGTGCCGTCTTTGGTCCGTCTCTCGGTGCCAAAATGGATGGACAAAGCGTCGCGATGATAACCGATATGATCGGTGGAAAGATGCCGATGATTCCCGACATGAGCATGGGAATGGTCGACGTTCGCGACGTCGCCCGCCTGCACGTCAAGGCGATGACGGCGAATGGCGCTGCAGGAAAGAGATTCATCGCCGCTTGCGCCTCACCGGTCGACATGGCGACGGTTGCAAGTGTTCTTAGGGAAGCCGGTTACAGAAAAGTGCCCTCTCTGAGGGCTCCGACCTTCTTGCTAAAACTCATCGGCCTGTTCGACCTTCAAATGAGGGGTATGCTTCCTTTTATCGGCAGAGCTGCATCTTTCGACAATTCTGAAACGCACCGCGTACTGTCTTGGAAAGAAACGCCAATTGAGACATCGCTCAGGGAAATGGCGGCCGCCATTTCGAAACAGACCGTCGAAGCTATTTGACGCGTCGAATATTTTTTTCCCAACAATTCGGAAACAATCATGACCCCTGACCTCTGGATATTATTGTGCCTCGCTTTGCTCACAGAGCTCCTTACAATCCCTCCCCTGATAGCGCGGGGCTCGGTCCCGGGCGGCGTCAGGTGGATATTCTACAATCGTGACAGTCCGCTTGAAGGTGTGGCCCCTTGGGGCGGGCGAGCGGTTCGCGCCCATGACAATTTGGCAGACAACCTCGCCATGTATGCCGCCGTCATTGGCATTGCCTATCTGACAGGTGCAACCAACGGAACGACAATGGTCGCCGGAGCCGTGCTTCTGATCGCTCGGGTCTTGCACGCCATCATCTATATCGTTGGCATTCCATACTTGCGAACGGGAGTATTTGGGGCGGCTCAGGTCGCAATGCTTGTCTATGTATGGCAGATCATCGCGCACTTCATGGCGCATTAGACCAGAGATGGCGCGGGCTTGTCGTCGTCGGATCTGACAAGCTCCGCCAGATCTCTGTGCGGGATAAGAACAGCGTTTTATTCGTTCGTCGTGGCTATAGTCATGCAGAGGAATCAAGTCGGGAGAAAATTGGTGATGACTAACCCGGAAGAAGTTGAATGGCGCTCGGTTTGTCCCATCAGCTCCGCTCTCGACGTGCTTGGCGACAAATGGTCCTTGCTGATCATTCGCGATCTGTTGATGCACGGAACACGAACCTATTCTCAGTTTGTTGGGTCACGAGAGCGCATCTCGACCAACATTCTCGCGGCTAGGCTTGAGCTGCTCTCCTGCTTGAAGCTAATCGAACGAACCAACCCGGCAGGGAGCCCCCGGAACAACGCCTTTCAACTTACAGAGAGCGGGGCCGCGCTTCGACCAGTGCTTGAAGGACTGGGGCGTTGGGCACACACTCACCTCGCTGAGTTTCATGACGATATTGTCAGTCTGCCATGACGCAGCACCCTCACCAAGGACCGCAAAAAGATGAAAGATAGCCAAGCACCTGCCGTTATCATGGTCCAGATAAGAGCCAAGAGCTTCGAGGAAACAATGGCGCGCTACGGGCAGAGCGCCCTAGCGACGGTCGCGGACTTTGGCGGAGAACTGCTCGCCGGGACGCCGATGCCAAAAGTCTTGGAAGGTATTTGGGATGGTAACTGGGCGGCAGTCCTACGCTTTCCGAGCCTAGCTGCGGCTGAGAAATGGTACAATTCGGCCGAATATCGTCCGTTGAAGGACCTCCGCATCAACGAACTTACCGAGATGAACCGGGTTCTACTCCTCGAGGGCGTCGCTCCAGTTACCGGACACCAACAGTAAAGCGACATGTCTTGGCTGTCCAAAAAGACAACGACCACATCCCGCTGCGGCCCGAATAGGTGCGCCACTGATTGGAGATTGACCACTATACGCGCCCATTTTGCATGGCCATAAAGGGTACGGCTTTGAGGCCTGTCCTGATGGCTATTTTGTACCCAGAGCGGAACATGAGCGGAACATCGGGCCTTTGGCTCTCAATGTCCCAAAGTAGGTGGGATTTGCCTCATTCGCCGTCTGGGCTTCGAACGGTCTGATTGGATTGAACAATTCAGATTATCGAGGCTTTGAGACGAACCGCGATTGCCCCAAGGGGGCTCTCAAATAACTGTCTCTTGACAGTGCACACCATATGAACTTCCACTTGGGAGGCGACCGGCGTGGCACCGCCGAGCAGCCGATCAGGCGCAGATCCCAAATTCGACAGGGTCAAAGGCGGCACATGCGGTCGCGCCCGAGGGCGCAGCCCGCACCCAAGCCTGTGCGGTCGAAATAGTCGGCCTTTCGCCGCAAGGTCAAGGGTGGGAAAAGCCGCTGCAAGCGCCGCAACGATTAAAAGGCACCGCGAACTAGCTTTGGTCATGGTGAGGCTCCGAATCAGGGAAGTCAAAGTACGGGAAGGGCGCGCGCCCTCGAGACTAGGGCTGAGAACATCGTACCCAGAGGCTCGCCGATCGCGGGATCCGTCGTTGCGAGGGTTCCGCCTTTGAAAGGCGGCTCGGGACTGTATTCGGCCTGGAGCATCAGGGCCTCGGCATAGGGACGCCCGCGCAGGAGCTCGACGACCGCGAGGCCGAAATCTAGGCCAGCAGAAACCCCGGCCCCGGTGATGACATTGCCATCAATAACCACGCGCTGGTCCGTCGGCATCGCGCCGAAATGATCGAGGGTATTGCGAACGACCCAATGGGATGTCGCCTTCTTGCCCTTCAGTAATCCGGCGGCACCGAGCACCAACGAACCTGTGCAGACGCTTGTGATGCAACGGGTGCCCTTCGACTGGTCCCTAAGGAACTTCAGCACCCGGAGGTCGGACGCGGCCGCTAGAGTTCCAGTCGTTCCGCCCGGAACAAAGACGACCGTCAGATTCTCGGGACAATCCTGAATCGTCGTGGTAGGCGCGATGGCCAGGCCAAGGTCGCTGGCGACAGGAGTGAGGTCGTTCTGGGTTGAAACCAGATGGACCCTCGCCCCCATCATACTGGCGAAGAAATAGTGCGGGCCCACCAGATCCAGGGCGGTGAAGCCGGGATAGAGCAGCATGGCGACACTCTCGTGGCCGTGCATATTCATGCCGGGCACCGCCATCAGCCGCATGTGGGCGCTGACCGCTTGGTCTTCCGCATCGTTCGGAGCCGCAGGAGCTGTCTGCGCCATGGCCTTTTCAAGCGCCAAGAATGGGGCAAGGGCGGCTGCTCCGGCAATGCCGGAAAGCAGGGCGCGTCGATCACTGGACATATCCAAGGCTCCGAGAAAAGGGTTGAATTGCCCTACTGAATGGCGAAGGGATCGTCATTGGCGTCCTCGCTCCACTGATACTCAAGGCTTCTGGCTAGAGCTCTGGCCCGGTCCTTTCCGTAGATGCGGGCGACGAGGCCAAGGGCCATGTCGGTTCCGGCGGAAACACCCGATGACGTGATGAACTTGCCATCCTCAACCCATCTGGCGTGCTTGATCCAGTTCACGCTGGCGTCCTGGCTGGTCGCCATGGAGAAGAACAGCTTGTTGGACGTCGCCTTGTGGCCTTTCAGCAAGCCCGCCTTCGCCAGAAGAACGGACCCCGTGCAAACCGATGTCGTCAGCTCGGTCGACTTGTCCTGTATGCGCAGGAAATTCAGATAAGCCGGATTTTCCAATTGCGTGATGGTGCCGATCCCGCCGGGCACCATCATGATGTCTAGTTTCGGGGCCGTATCAAAGCCGTATTCGGCGACCACGCTGACCCCTTGAGCGGATTTTATTGACCCAGGCTTCTGAGCAATCAGCACAACCTGGAAATCCGGGACATTGGCCCACATCTCCACGGGACCAAACACATCCAGCACCTCAAATCCCGGATAGAGCACGACGCCGATCAGCTTTCGGGGGCTGCCTGCAACGGGGCTGGGCGCTGCAGCAGGCTGGGCGGCCAGACGGATGGTCGGATCCAGAGCTGCCTTGAGATAGGCCGCCCGACCGTTTTTGGCGTTCGATGCGTATTCCTGGCGGTTTGAGACACCATCGCCATCCGCGTCGCCGTCCGCTGACAGGAACCTGTCAAGAGCCAAGGCTAGACTGTATTCCCCCCGCAGGGGAGCACCGAATGACGCGGTCATCGCGTTAAACGCCTTGAAGGACCCCTGCCCGAGCATGGCGTAGCCGGCGCTGACCGTTCCGGCCGTTGGATAGGTCTTGATCAAGGCTTTAGTGTCCGCATCGGCGCTGGCCTGGGCCTGGGCAAAGGCGGCGACGATGTCGGTGCCCTTTACCCCACCCGTCTTGCTCAGATCGATTTCAGGATGCTTCAGGATCTCGGCGACCAGGGCCATTTCATCGGCGTCCGGAATGCCGTTCGGCTTGCCGGACGCATCAAGATTGCCATCCGTCTTCGCTGGATCAAACCTGACGCCTTGCATTGCGGCGTCGAAATCGACCGTCGCCTGCGCACCTGCCGCCATGGCGTGGCCTGAGACTAGGACAGCCAGGCCGACGACAATCGCCGCCAACTCCCGCCTGGCCGATAAGCTGTAGTTGGATTGAAGGATCATCCGCTCACTCCTGTTGAGGAACCCGGCACCCCGAGGGTGCCGGGCTCGACTAGAACTTGGTCCGATGGGTCACATAGGCTGACCCGGGCTGGGTCGGGGCGACCTCGGAATTGTCGACGAACTCCGATGAAACACTTTGAAGATCCTGTTCCTAAATGAAGGTCCGCGTCGCGGTCGTCGTTACAGGGGCCGAGAAGGTCTCACGATGGCCCGTGACAATGACCTCAGAGACCCAGTTGCCGAAGATGTAAGCGCAGACGTTGAGACGCCAACACCAATGGTCAGCGCCTCACATCTTCCAGTTCACCTGGGCGAAGAATGATCGCTGCGGGAAGGGATGAAAGAGGAAGTATTTGTCATGATTGAGATTATCGACGCCGACCGACACATCAGTGTGGCCATTGATCCGGTAGACCGCCCGTGCGTCGACCACGACATAGCGATAGAACCCTTGATAGGTGTTTCCCACCGTGTCGTCATTGGCGAGGTTGGCGTAGTTGCGGCTGGCGAACCGGGCGGCCGTCGACAGGGTCAGGTCCTCGGTCGCCCGCCAGCTGATAATGGCCGAGCCCTTCCAGTGCGGAACGCTGGGTAGCAGCTTGCCCACCGCGCCCGGGAAGGCCGTATCTTTGGCCGTGACGGCGTTGGCATAGGTCAGGCTGCCAGTGACATCAATGTTGGGCAACAGGTCCCGACGGGTTCCCGTAACTTCGACGCCTTCTGCCCGGGTGCGATCGACATTCTGGATGAAGGTCGTGTTCTTCACCACATTCAGCTGCGAAATCAGGGCGTCCCTGACCACTTCGCTGAACAGCGAAACCCTCAGGTCGCCAGCGTCGGAGTACCTCTCAAGCGCCAGCTCATATGACGTCGCATGCTCGGGCAGCAATCCGGGATTGGGGTTGGCCAGCAGGGTTCCCACCGAGGTCGTCTGATAGAGCTCCCCTACCGTCGGTGTGCGGTAAGCGCGTCCAGCCGAGAGGCGCAAACTCATGCCCTCTTTCACCTGCCATTCCAGGGACGCCTTGGGGCTCAGGAACTCATCCGTCCGGCCTGGCTGCTGAAGCGTCGAGTTTACAGCAGTCGACCGGGTGGTGTTGAAGCCCTTTGACGCCTCCCACCATTCATATCGGGCACCATATGTCAGGTTCAGGGATGGGGTCAGCTTCACTTGATCCTGAGCCCAGATGGCCTTGGTCTGGGTAACCCCATGTGAGGCGGACCTGAGCTGACCAAGGGTGGAATTGCTGTCGCGCCAGTTGGCCAGGGTGAAGGTCCTTGCGTTCAGGGTTTCCTCGTCTAGGTGCAGACCGCCGCTCAGGGTATGCTGGTCGCCAGGTCCGACCTTCAGGGCCGCCTTGGCGTCGAGGGTTCGCCATCCCGTGCCGTCCTGCTTCTGGATTGTTCCGACCCCGCCGGCGAAGGCACCGGGAAGGTCATTGCGGGTTCCGATGAAGCCAGTGGCTGCAGAGGTCGCCGTGGCCGTATCGGGGGAAGGATTGTTCTGCCAGTCGTGCTCGTACCGATAGGTGGTGCCTGTGATCTGCCAGTCCAGCTTGGTACCATCGCCGCGAAGGTTAAGGACCTGGCTGAAGTGCCGGGCGTCACGGGTATAGACCGCCGAATTGAACCCCGTGGTGACGCCGGTATTGGCGGTCCGGTAGGTGACGGCACCTGTAGAGTCGGTGAGATAGCTTTGAACCATCCCCTGGGTGTCATCGGTCCAGGAGGCCAGGATGTAGCTGGCCTTTATCTGGGGTGTCAGGTCCAGGCTGAACTTCACCTTGGCGGTGTCTTGGATGTGATGCTCGATCCCGCCAGCCCCGAGAACCCGAATGGCCTGGGCCAGCTTGTTGAGGTCGGAATATCCGCCGGTCGCTCCGGTCGGATTGGTCGTGCCTGTGAGGGTGGTGAAGCTGATCGGCTGGGAATGGGCGTCGGTCCGGGTGAAGCTGCCGAGGGCGGCGAAATTGCCGAACCGGTCCCCGACCGAGGCCGAAAACTGGTTGGTCTTCAGGGACTGGCTGGTCCCGTAGAGAGAATAGTCTTCATAGTTGGTCAGGACCGAGGCGCGGACATCAAGCTTGTCGGGCATCCGCGTCTTGATGTTCACCGTCGTGCCGATGGAGTTGCCTGAATAGGCGGCGGAAAACGGCCCGTATAGCACGTCGATCCGCTCGATCTCCGCTGGTGTCACTAGGGTCCATCTGGGACTACCATTGCCGTTATTGTTACCGATTAGGGACGATAGCAGGGCACCGTCCGCATAGATCAGACTGCGCGCAGAAGCCCCCAGTCCGGAGGTCCGTGTCGCGATGGGCGCGAAGTTGTCGCCAATGTGCCGCTTCCGGACTAGGAGGCTGGGCAGGTATTTGAGCGTGTCCTCGACGCTGGCGGCGTTGACCGTTGTCGCAATGGTTTCAGCGGTTACGGTTGCGCTTGTTGAGGGCGGGTTTTCGATCGGGTCCTGGGCCCGATGACCGGTGACCACCACCTGACTGACCGTGGTGTCGGCGGTTTCTGCGAAGGCCGAGGGTGCTAGACTGGCGACAGTCAGGCCGACAAACATGCTGGTGGCGAATAGGTACTTTTTCATGGCTCTGATCCTGAGACGGCCATTACGTCGGCCGCCGAAATTCATGATTTTGAATGGGTTGAGTTTGCGCCCGCCGTCATCGGCAGGCGCAGGGCCGCGATCTTCAGACGGCGGCCGCAGGGGGCAGCAATCAGGGTCAGAGCTGTACGGGCGGTCCGGTCTTAGGCGGCGGTGGGGCAGCCAGACCAAGGCCCGGACGTATAATGGGCGTAGAGGCTGCTGCTTCCAGATCGACATAGGCGGCTGGTGCCGAGACCAGAGCCATATCGCCAGATAGTGACGCCGTCGTCGCAACCGAAAAGGCGCAGGGATGTTCCCCAACCTTGCCCTTGTCGTGATTGGTTGGTGCCTTGATCCTTTGCCCCGAGGCGTCAACCAGGACTTCAATCGCGCCTTTCGGCGAGCAGATGACGATCTTTGATCCACCTGCCTCGATGTTTGGCGAAACCATGTAGCCCGACGGGATCAGGACACGGATCAGCACTGCCAGCATCGCCATGGTCATGGCGAGCCGAGAGAACCGTCCCTTGTCCAATGCAGTACTTTGCATGCCTTCCTTTAATTCCGAAATCATGGAACGATCAACCCCTTGCTTTCTGAGCTTCATTCCTCGACACGTTTGGCGTTCGAGAAAAAAGGAAAGTCTCCATGGGCAGATCCCATCTCGTAGCCTTCTGCTTGGCCGCATCCTTTGTTTGCAGCCAGGCTCATAGCCAGCCCGCTGCGTCCTCTGACCCCAAAGAAGTTGAGACTATTAATGTCTGGGGCCACCGAAAGGATGGTGTAGGCGTCGCCACATCGGCGAGCGAGGGTGAGGTCGCCTTCGCCAAGTTTGCCGACCGTCCCCTGCTTCGCCCGGGTGAACTGGTTGAGGTGATACCCGGCATGGCGGCAACCCAGCACTCGGGATCAGGCAAAGCGAACCAGTATTTTCTGCGCGGGTTCAACATCGACCACGGAACGGATTTTTCCGCCTCTCTCGATGGCGTGCCGCTCAATATGCGGACCAACGCCCACGGCCAAGGCTATCTCGACCTCAATTTCGTGACGCCTGAATTGATCCAGACCATTGTCTACAGGAAGGGGCCCTACAGCGCCGAGACTGGTGACTTTTCTGTCGCTGGGTCCACCAATTTCGAGACCCTGGCGCAACTTCCCGCGCCCATAGCCTCGGTGACCGTCGGCTCACATGCCTATGGGCGTTTCCTTGGGGCCCACGGCCTTGGCGCGGGCTATGTCGCACTGGACGTCACGAGTTCCCGCGGGCCGTGGGTACGCGCCGAAAACCTTCGCAAAGGCACCCTCCTTGTTAGTCAGACGGTCGGAGATTGGCACCTTAATGGTCTCGCCTACGGCGCAAGGTGGAATTCGACAGACCAGGTTCCCGACAGAGCCATTGCTTCGGGCCTGATCGACCGTCTTAGCGCAATCGATCCGACCGACGGCGGTCAGACCCATAGGGTCCTGCTTTCAGCCAAGGGTAACCTTGCTGATGATGTAACGATTACGGCAAGCCTCCAGGCCTACGCCCTCCGCCTGAGGTCGAACTTGACCTATTACCTAGATGATCTGATCAACGGCGATCAGTTTGAGCAGTCTGAACATCGATGGATAGCTGCTGGTGGCGTGAAGAAATCTTGGACGGGATCTGGCCCGTGGTCATTCAGAGCGGGTGCTGAGGGCCGTTATGATCACATTGGTCAGGTGGGGCTCTATCACACCCGCGCTGGCCTTCGGCTCGAGACACTTCGGCAGGACCGGGTCAATGAAGGCTCGGTCGGCGTCTGGGGGGAAGCAAATTGGGCCAAGGGGCCGCTCAGGGCCAGCCTGGGGTTGCGCGGGGATGCAATCTCGGTCGATGTCGCTTCAAACAGGGCCGTCAATTCTGGATCTAGGTCTGACGCCTTGGTCAGCCCGAAATTGACCTTGGCCTGGCGCCTCACGGATCAGGTGGAGCTCTATGCCGACGCAGGGCGCGGCTATCATTCAAACGATGCAAGAGGTGCTACCGCCCGTATTTCAACTGATGGGTCGCTCCTGACGCCGGTCGACCTCCTAGTTCCCGCTGTGGGCAGTGAAGTCGGCGCACGATATGAGCGTTCCGGCCTCCAGGCCTCCCTGACCATTTGGACGCTCAACCTCAACTCCGAACTCGTCTATACGGGGGACTCTGGGGACACCGAGAGTTCGAACAAGTCCCGACGCCTTGGGGCTGAGGCGCTGATCAATTGGCGTCCGCTTCCCACCCTCGATCTCGACTTCAGTGCAGCGACCACCCGGGCTCGCTATGTAAATGCGCCGGGGGCAGACCGCATTCCCAACGCTCTGGACTATGTCCTCACGGCCGGCGCCACCTGGCAGCTTGACGATCTCAACTCGGCCGAACTTACCCTCCGCAGATTGGGGCCTGCAGCTCTGATCGAAGACAATAGTGCGAGGTCCCGGCCCTCGACGGCCACGAGCCTGCTCCTCAGACACAGGTGGGACAGGTTCGAAGGCACGCTGGAAATTCTCAACCTCTTCGACAGCCACGATGATGATATTGCCTATTTCTATGCGTCTCGGCTGAAGGGCGAGCCTGCCGGGGGTATTGACGACTATCACCGTCATCCCATGGAGCCGCGCGCACTTCGGGTTGGGCTCCGAGCGAAACTCTGAGCGCCCTTGCGCATGACGGCCTGTACGCCAAACGAACGTCTGACGTCCACCACTGCGCGTACGCCGACCGGCATACGGTTGCGCCGCTAGCGAGTGCTTTTGACCCACAACGCGGGAAGCGGGGCCAAGACAAAAAGCGTGCAGGAAGCGCCGGTACCGTTCTAACGTCATCCCGGCCCGAGGATCGTGTCCAGACGCGTTGTGTAACTGACCGCCCAGCCTCTACGTTTTCCAGAAGAGGCGGATTGATCCCTACATATTTCGCAAAGCCATATAACGTAAGGCTTTGAGGCCCCTCCTGATGGCTATTATGTACCCAGAGCGGAACATGTACGGAACTTTGAGCCTTTGGCACTCAATGTCCTAAACTCGGTGGGTTTTGCCTCATTCGCCGTCTGGGCTTCGAACGGTCTGATTGGATTAAATAAATCGGATTTGCGATGCTTTGAGATGAACGGCGATGGCCCCAAGGGGGCTCTCATATAACTGTCTCTTGACAGTGCACACCATAGACATTGTCGCGTCGACCAACCGTCTTTAAAATTACCCTGGGTAGGTGGGTTCATTCGAACTGACAATGTCTAACGATCTACAATGGGCTTCGATACCGGCGCAGACGAAAGTCTGCACAGTTTCGATCCACTCTTTGGGGTCGTCCTTGGTTTGGTGCTCGCCGGTCAGCGCAACCCAGGTGGTGCTGTAAGGGACGTCTGCCATCAGAATGACAGTCATCGTCAGAATTTTACTGATCGTGCGTAGCGAGGCGTCGGGATAAATCCCGCGAAGCTCGTCGACAAAGATCTGGCGAATGGGAGAGACTACGTCTTCGAACACCTTATCCACCTGCTTCGGTAGCTCGATGAGGGTCCTCGCCAAGATTCGACCATAGGGCCGCCCGGCTTCACCGAGGGCGAGTTCCATGTGTGGCCCAATATAGGCGCTCACGAGGGCCTTTAGGCGGTCGGATCCGAGGATGCCTTTGGGGATCGCCTCAATGCGCCGCAATCGCTCGGTCTGGATGCCCGCTAGGTGGGTCTCGATGACCTTTCGGTATAGCGCTTCCTTCGACCCAAAATAGTAGTGGACTGCCGCGCTGTTGACATCTGCATCACGCTGGATCGCACGTTGGTTCGCGCCTTCAAAGCCGTACTCAGCGAAATGCCGCGCTGCCGCCTCAATCAGTCGTTCGCGGGCACCATCGCGTCCGCCATCAGTCTTCGCCTCTATAGATGCCTTCATTTATCCAAAGCCTACCTGTTCGATCTCTCGCCCACCGATTGCTCCCGTTAAAGCATCCGAAATCTCAGCTCTCTCGTTTCCGCAAACTAGGGCAACTCGAGAATCCTCTTGCCACAATCATTCGAATGGTTCAACCTTCTATAAGTCAGTCGAATGACTTAATTCGGGCAGGTAGGGCTTTACGTCTTAAGGCCTGTTTTTTGACCGATGCTCGGTAAAAAAGAGGAGGAACGAGACGCGATGAACCTGCATAGAAAATTACTAGTTGGGGCCTCGCTAGGAGCGATGTTTGCGAGCGCTGCCGTGAGCACGCCGTGTGTGGCGGCCGAAGCAATGCCTTCGCCGAGCGCGGAGCAGTTAACTGTCGGCGAAGTCATCGTCACGGCTCAGAAGCGGCCCGAGAATGTCCAAGAGGTTCCGCTAGCCATCACTGTCGTCAGTTCTGAGGCGTTGGCTGCGAGGCAAATCGCTAGCGCGGCGGAACTCGAACGCATCGCGCCTGGCCTATTGTCGGTGCCCTTGTATCCGGCCGCAGCGCAGTTGGTCGTGCGTGGGATAGGATCGGTCAACACGTTCGCGGGCGGCGATCCAGGCGTCCCGATCCATCTCGACGGGCATTATCTGCAAGCGCCGAGCTTCATCCTGCACGACATGCTCGATGTCAGTCGTGTTGAGGTTCTCCGGGGTCCGCAAGGTACGCTGTATGGACGCAACGCCATCGGGGGCAACGTCAACATTATTAGCAATGCGCCCACCGAGAACTTCGAGGGCCGGGCGACCGTTGGCGTCGGAAACTATCAAGAGCGGGATCTGTCATTGGTCCTCAGCGGTCCGATCTCTTCGGCCGTGACTGGGCGTATCGCCATTAGTAGGGGCGGTCACGAAGGCTATATACGGAATATTTCGCCTAAGGCGCTGAAGGCGAGGCTCGGTAATGACGACTTTATCAATGGCCGGGCGACCCTGAAATTCCAACTTAGTAACGACATAGATGCGACAATTAGCGGATTTTACTATAAAAATAATGCTAGCGGGTATGTTTTCAGAACACTAGGAGATCCGGTAAAAGTAGGGGGACCCACTTTTGTTAGTCTTCCTAAAGATTATATAAATCCGACTAATAAGAATCCTTTGGAAGTGCGCCAGGATAGCCCTAACCTTGGATCCGACCTCGCAAAAGGCGCTTCTCTGGATCTAAATTGGTCGCTCGGAAACCTGAGTGTCAAATCACTTTCGCAGGTCACGCAAGCAGATAACTATTACCAGATTGATCTAGACGCGACAGATGCGAGTCCATTGGTTAAATTTGGGGTGAGTGCAAAATATGATACTATAAGTCAGGAACTGCAGTCCAATTACACATCTAAGAAAATAAATGTTGTTGGAGGCCTATACTATTATTATGAAAAGTCCAAATATTACAGATATTTCGCGGCTGACGCTAAATTATATGGTGTTGAATACGGATATTACTATGACCCAGTTCCTACCCTTACGAACAATTCGTACGGGATTTATCTTAACGGCGACTATTTAATATCCCCCAAATGGAAGCTAACTACCGGTGCGCGGTACTCCCACGATGAAAAATCGATGTACAGGGGATACCAGGTCCGCGTCTCTGGCGGGGTGGTTCAGCAGATCATCACCGACCAAAATAAGGACTGGAGCAAGCTAACCTGGCGGGTCGCCCTAGGCTACGAGGTGACGGACGACCTGAATGCCTTCGCATCAATTTCTACGGGTTATAAATCGGGTGGTTACAACGCGCTCGGAACCACCCAACTCGCCTACAATCCGGAAACCGTTACCAATTACGAATTTGGCCTCAAGGGCGAGTATTTCGACCGACGGTTACGCTTAAACTCTGCCATCTTCCAGGCCGTCTATCAAGACAAGCAGGAATTGGTAAAGCTTACCGGAGCTGGGGCGTTGGGGGAGGTCGTGATCTCGAATTCCGGCGGTGCCACCACTCGGGGTGTTGAGGTCGAGGCGACGGCGATCCTTGGCAAGTATATCGCCCTCGACTTTAACGCCGCCTATCTCGATGCCACATACGATTCGCTAGTGTCGGGCGATGCTCTGCGTCCTGCGTTGGGGAAGATCGATCTGAAGGGGAAGCGCGTACCCTTTTCTCCAGAATGGAAGTTCGGCGTTGCGGCCACGGCCAAGCTGCCAGTGTCCGATGAACGGGGCAGCCTTAGTGGCACTGTGTCCTACGCATGGACCGATAGTGTCTACGCGGCATTTTACAACAGGCGTGGAACGACGGCAGATCTTGGCTGGACTGACTACGTTCCGGCGCGGGCTACGCTTGATGTTTCAGCCAATTGGACGTCGCCACAGGGAAACTGGACCTCTGTCGTATTTGTGAAGAACCTCCAGAACAATATTGATCTGATTCAAACGCAGCCCAGCTACCATCGGCTCGAGCAGGTCATCTACACACAACCGAGAACTTTCGGGCTCAAAGTAAGTCGCATTTTCTGAGACATCCCAATGGGGTAACGAGCCGGGGCCAAGCCCCCGACCCGTTACCCCACCTAATGTATGGGTTCGACTCCGCTTCGACCCCGCACAATTGGTAGGGCCAGTCCTGCTCCAAACTCGCTGAACAGATTTCTAGCTGTCCGTAACTGACTCGAACCCGTCGCCATCAGTTCGGACCTGCGCCTGAGGACATCAAATGACCCGCATCAATAGCCGCCGCCTTGTCGACGCGCAGCCTCCTTGGTTCCTCGTCAGTCCCGGGGAAATCGAGCGGACCCAGCTGACCATCCGTGGCGCTCTTTCATGAACGACGGCGCACAGGGCACAGCCTACATTCCATCGGCGGCCGAGCCGATAAGAGAATTCAAGCGAGGGTGGCGCGTGCTTGTAGCTTCCTTCGTCGGCATCGGCGTCAGCTCTGTTGGACTGATGAACTATTCTGCGGGCATTTTTATTCGGCCGCTAGAAGCTGCTTTTGGCTGGTCACGAGCGGACATCGGGGCCTCCGCGATCCTCACCACTTTGGCATTCTTGGTAACGGTGCCGTTTGCTGGCCGACTGATCGACCGGGTCGGTCTTCGTATCATCACGCCTATCTCCCTGCTCCTCTATGCCCTAGGAATCTTTGCGCTCAGCCGTATGCAAGGGAACTTGGCGCTCTACTACGCAATCGTTGTGGCAATGACAGTGGTGGGCATCTGTTCGACGCCAATCGCTTTCACGCGCGCCGTGAACGTCTGGTTTGAACAAAACCGCGGGCTGGCGCTTGGCTTGGCGTTGACAAGTACAGGCGTAGCCGCCGTCGCACTGCCAAAGTTCCTAACGCCATATATTGAAGCAAACGGCTGGCGCGCCGGTTACGTCCTGCTAGGCCTCATCGTCCTATGCGCAACGCCGCTAGTATGGCTATGGATACGTGATGATCCACTTCAAGAGGGTGCCCAAACCCCGGAATCGCGCTCCCTATTGGTAGGCATGACCTTCTTACAGGCTCGCCGAGACCACATATTTTGGCGGCTAGCTGCGATCTTCTTCCTAGTTGCGATGGCGGTGAACGGACTGATCGTCTCCTTCATTCCCTTGCTTGAGGATGCCGGTCTCGGTGCGACACAAGCCGGGAGTTTCGCAGCGGTTGTCGGCTTATCGGTGATGGTCGGTCGGCTTCTCACCGGGTTTATCATTGATAAAGTCTTCGCTCCCTACGTCGCAGCCACGGTCTTTGGCCTGGTGGCGATCGGCCTCCTGCTGTTCGCCCTATTCGGTCTTTCCTTAACGCTTGCGGCGGCGGTCGCATTGGGCTTCGCGATGGGCGCCGAAGTCGACCTGATCGGATACCTCGTGACCCGCTACTTCGGCATCGCAGACTACGGTCAGATCTACGGGGCCCTTTACAGCATCTTCCTCGTCGGTGCGGGGCTCAGTCCGATGATAGCGGGGTTAATCCACGACACCTTGGGCGATTACCAGGCTGCCCTTTTGGGTGCTTCAGCCCTGCTGATCGTGGCGTCTTTGCTTTTGGTCGGCCTGGGCCGGTTCCCCGACTGGCCGACCCCCCTCACACTTAGGGCCATCAAATGATGGAACTGTATAACTCTGCCTTTTCCACCTGTAGTCAAAAGGTGCGGCTGTGCCTGTATGAAAAGGGCATAGTCTTCAACGAGCGGCAATTGAGCTTTGCGAAGGGGGATCATCTCACCCCTAAGTATCTGGCGCTGAACCCCAACGGTGTATTGCCTACTCTCGTTCACGAAGGGGTCCCGATCACCGACAGCTCGGTCATCTGTGAGTATCTTGAAGAGCTCGTACCGTCGCCCCCCCTCATGCCAGCAAAGGCGGTAGGGCGTGCAAAGGTGAGGGCTTGGATGAGATATATCGAAGAAGTGCCAACCTCGGCCATCCGCCCACCTTCCTTTAATAGCCTGTTTTCTGACGCCAATGGCGCGCTCGATCGTGAAGCGTTTGAGGCGCATGCCGCCCGCCTGCCTTTGCGAAAACACTTCTATCTGAAAATGAAAAGCGGTCGGTTTGACCAGACCATGATCGAGGCTTCTCTGGAGCAGCTGGCCCAGAATGTCTCGCGTATGGAGCGAGCTCTCGAAGATGGCCCCTGGCTGATTGGAGACATGTTTACACTGGCAGACTTGATCATGATTCCTGTGATTGTGCGGATGGAAGATATAGGCCTGGCCTATATCTGGAACTGCGCGCCGCGGATGGCGGACTGGTTCGCCAGAGCCAAGGCTCGGCCAAGTTTCGCCCAAGCATTCTATCCCGGCGCACGGGTCGTGCCGTCATCATTTTCGATCTGGGCCTCGGAAGGCCTGGGTATCGGAAGCGAAATATCCAGTGGCGTGCCGCCAATCCCAAGGAGTGAGTGATGTTGAACAACCTGAAAGCCAGATTGCGGCGGATCATAACAGCGGTAGGTGCGGACGGACGTTCCTTCGTCAGCATTGATGGCCCGCCAGGAGCGGTCATTGAGTTTCGCGAAGACGATGGACTGTACGAAATCTGGGCAGATGCCGGCGGCGCGCTCGTCAGGCAAGGTGGAATTGACCATGCTGCCGCTCCTGTGAAGCTGACCCCATCACCCGGAGGCCTAAAGGTACGTTGGTTTTCGGTGATACCCACGGATGCAAACGCAGAGAACCAAGAAGCCCTCGCTGTTGGTACGGCCAGCGCCTTCGCTATGATTGGCGCGGCCCACGATCAACCTGACACATCCCGCCATCCGGCAATGCACCTCACCGCCACTATCGATGTAATCATCGTCGTCAGCGGTCGCGTACGCCTGCTATTGGACGACGACGAGCGCGTTCTTGAACCCGGTGACGTCGTCATACAGCGGGGTACAAATCATGGCTGGGTGTGCGAAAGCGACGAACCCGCCGTCATGGTGGCCGTGCTCATGGACAGAGAATTCGCATGAGGTTGCCCCTGAGGCCGCCTAACTCATCCGGTTGATCATTCAAGATATCGCCTGCGAGCTGTACTAATTCTCGGACGGGTTTCAGGGCGAGCCGAAAAAGTCATGTCCAGAATCGTCAAATTACCAAGGCCGCATCCGTGAGGCCAAAAAGGGAAGATACGCCATGAAGCTTGCATCGCTAAAATCTGGCTCTGAAGCTTGCCGAGATGGCCTTTTGGTTGTCGTGTCCAATGACTTGGGGTGGTACGTCTTAGCCGATGAGGTTGCGCCAACCTTGCAGGCCGCGCTCGACGATTGGGACCGCTGTGAGCCGATGTTGCGGGCGCTGGCCTACAGTCTGGGGACCGGCGGCCTGCCCCGCACGCGGTTTCACGAACATGAGGCCGCCAGCCCCTTGCCGCGCGCCTTTCAGTGGGCCGATGGGTCTGCCTATGTGAACCATGTTGCCCTGCTGCGTCAGGCCGCAGGCGCAGAGCTGCCCGCCAGCTTTTGGACCGATCCCCTCATGTACCAAGGTGGGTCCGACGGCTTTCTGGGTCCGCGCGATCCAATCCCCTTGGCGGATGAGGCCTTTGGCTGTGACCTCGAAGGCGAGATCGCGGTCATTACCGGTGATGTGCCCATGGGGGCGGGGCGGGATGAGGCCCTAGCGGCCGTGCGCCTCGTTATGCTGGCCAACGATGTCAGCCTGCGAAACCTGATGCCGGGTGAACTGGCCAAGGGCTTTGGTTTCTTCCACTCCAAGCCCGCCAGTGCCTTTTCGCCCGTCGCGGTGACGCCCGATGGCCTCGGCGCGGCCTGGTCAGACGGCAAGCTTCACGGCGCCCTTGAGGTGGCGGTCAATGGCCAGCCCTTGGGAGAGCCCGATGCCGGGGTAGATATGACCTTTGATTTTGGCACCCTGATCGCCCATGCGGCCAAGACCCGCGCCTTGGGGGCTGGAACCATCATTGGCTCTGGCACCGTATCAAACCGTGACCCGTCAGGCGCTCCGGCCAAGACCCTCAAGGCTGGCGGCGTTGGCTATGCCTGTATCGCGGAGGTGCGAACGGTGGAGACCTTGACCGATGGACAGGCCACGACGCCCTTTTTGAAATATGGCGATGTCGTCCGTATCGAGATGAGGGATGCCAAGCGCCATAGCCTGTTTGGCGCCATCGAACAGACGGTCGAGCCGGGCTGAGCTGTTCGGGCCACAATCCCTGACCAAGGGACTTGTTCGGTCGAGCCCCAACGCGTGGTGTAATTCACAAAGCTGTCCACACGATTTCCAGCTGAGTCTGATTGGTCCCTCCATATTTCGCAACGCCATATAGCGTAAGGCTTTGAGGCCTGTCCTGATGGCTATTTTGTACCCAGAGCGGAACATGGGTGGAACATTGGGCCTTTGGCGCTCAATGTTCCGAACTCGGTGGGATTTGCCTCATTCGCCGTCTGGGCTTCGAACGATCTGATTGGATTGAATAATTCGATTTTTTGAGGCCTGAGGATGAACGTCGATGACCCCAAGGGGGCCCTCAAATAACTGTCTCTTGACAGTGCACACCCTATGATCCGCGTTCATGGCCTTTTGAAATTACTGGAGTTCGACCTCGACCTTGTCGATTTGGCCGCCATAGGTGAAGGGCAGGCTATAGTCCTTGCTGACGGGGGAGTTGGCGGCGCGGCCAACAGTGAGACTGGTCATGCCGATATAGGGGTTGGCGACATGCTCCAGGCGGCCCTCTGAGACCAGGCGATCATTGATATAGAGGCGACCGGTACCGGCATATTCTGAACGGCCAAAGCGTTTTTCGGCAAGTTTAGGGGCGGGGTCGCTCGTGAACTCAAACCTGATGTCATTCTTACCGCTGCTCAGCGCCGCTGGGCTGATAATCTTTTCGCGCAGGCGGCCCTGATAGTTGTTTTCATAGGTCAGGTAGCCGTCCTTCACATAGAGCGAAAAGCCACCGATCCGGCTGCCTCGGGTGAAGATCACGCCGTCGCCATTGCGCTCAGGTACCGTAATGGACGCCCGGATCTGATGGCTGCGGGCCATGTTGGGCGCAGCCTGCCAGGACAGCATAGGCATGTCCCGATAGAAGCTGAATGTTGTGCGCTCACGCCCAAGGCTGGGGGAGGCATTGGCCTGATCCACCGATAGGCCCGTCGGATAGACCTGATTGCGGCGGGCCTCCTGATCAAACAGGGCGACCATTTGGGCCAGTTTCTTAGGCTCGGCTGCGGCCAGATTGTGGGCTTGGCTATAGTCCGTCTCGAGATTGTACAGTTCCCACTGGGCGGTGGTGCGATTGGTGGCCCCGTTCAAAAGCGAAAGCCAAGGGGTTCGGCGGCGCAGCGAGGCCATCCAGCCGTTGCTATAGATCGCGTTGTCGCCCCAGTTTTCGAAATACTGCACCTGATGATGGGCGGGTGCCTTGGCGTCGGTCAGGCTACCGAGGAAGCTTTTCCCCTCCAGCGGTATCTGGGCCACACCGTTGACGAGGGCCGGGCTCTGAATGCCAACCGCTTCATAGAGGGTGGCGGCAACGTCGTTCACATCGGTGAACTGTGTTCTAAGCCCGCCCGCATCGGTAATGTGATGAGGCCAACTGACCACCAGGGGCACCCGAACCCCGCCGAGGTGCGAGCCATTGAGCTTCATCCACTGAAATGGCGTATTGTTCATCCAAGCCCAGCCCGCCGAATAGGCATTGAGGTGATCCGGACCTCCGGCCTCTGAAAGGCGCCGCAGTTGGGTCTCGACCGGTGCGACGGGCCCATTGGTTTCATCATTGCCCAGCAGCCCATCCATGCCGCTGGCCCCGTTGTCGCTGGCGATATAGAGGATGAGGGTATTGTCGCCCTGCGGGCCGTCTCGAATGGTCTGGATTACCCTGCCGATCTCATTGTCGGTGTGTGACAGGAAGGCGGCAAAGGTCTCCATCTCATGGGCGGCCAAGCGCTTTTGATCGGGCGTCAGGCTGTCCCAAGCCGCGAGCCCCTCGGGCCTCGGGGTTAGAACCGTATCCTTGGGTATGACCCCCAAGGCCTTTTGTCGCTCAAAGGTGTCGCTTCTGATCTGATCCCAGCCCCCGTCGAACTGACCCTTGTAACGGGCGATCCAGTCGCCGGGGACGTGGTGTGGTTTGTGCGGGCCTGCGGGCGCGAAATAGAGCAGATAGGGTTTTTCGGGCGCGAGGGCCTCTTGGGTATGGAGCCAAGAAATGGCCTCAGAAGCGATATCGGTTGTGAAGTGATAGCCCGCCTCAGGCGTCGCGGGCGGCTCAACGGCAGTAGTGCCGCGCCAGAGCAGCGGTTCCCACTGGCTGGTTTCACCCATCATCAGGCCATAAAAGTGCTCAAAGCCCATTTGGGTGGGCCAATGGTCGAAGGGGCCGACCTGGCTGATCTCAAAGCCGGGCGTATTGTGCCATTTGCCAAAGGCAGCCGTGCTGTAGCCGTTCTGCTTCAAGACCTCGGCGATGGTGGCGGCCGTCTTGGGCCAAAGACCGTTGTAGCTGGGAAAGCCAGAGTTCAGCTCGGCTGTGCCGCCATAGCCGACCTGATGGGGGTTGCGCCCGGACAGCAGGGCGGCGCGGGTCGGGGAACAGACGGCGGTTGTGTGAAAGCGATTATAGCGCAACCCCTCCTTGGCCAGCTTGGTTAGGGTCGGGGTTTGGGCCAGTCCGCCAAAGGTTGAGGTTGCGGCAAAGCCAGCATCGTCGAGCAGGATTAGAACAATATTTGGCGCGCCCTTGGGCGGGGTGAGCCGCTTTGGCCATTGCGGGACGGAGTCTTCGGGGCTGGGATTGATCTTACCGCTAAAGGCCGGTTGAGGCGGGGGAAGGGTCCGGCTGGCGCCCTGACGCCTTGCCCCATCCGCCAAAGTCAGGTTCGGCGCAAAAAGGGCTGCAATGGCAAGCCCCAACAGTCCCACATGCAAGATCGATCGCTTCGCCATAGGGTTCTTCTTCTTCCGGCTTCACGGGCTAGTTAGGTAGGGCGTATGCGACGTAGGCCGACCCCTGGGGGCCCGTTCTATCTCGCGCGCCGCTGGTGGCGATGAGGATATATTGCCGACCATTTATGGCGTAGGTCGCTGGTGTGGCGTTTCCGGCATAGGGCAGGGCCTCCTCCCAAAGCTGGGCACCGGTCTTGCTGTCAAAGGCGCGGATCTTGCGGTCAAAGATCGTCGCTGCGATGACCACGATACCGCCCGCTGTGATGATTGGGCCGCCATAGTTCACTGAACCCGTATTGCGTATGCCTTGGGCGACAAGATCGGGATATTCGCCCAGCGGCACCTGCCACAGATAGGCGCCGGTGTTGAGGTCAATGGCGCTCAACCGGCCCCAAGGCGGCTTTACCGCAGGATAGCCATCGGGATCTTGAAACTTCTTATAGCCGGTAAAGACATAGTTCGGCGTCGGGGCGGTGAAGATGGAGGGAGCAAGGTCTGCCTGTGTGGTCTTGTCTGGCGCAGCGGCTGCCGGGCCTTGCCGCAAGAAGCTGATCAAGGCTTCCAGATTGGCGCTGGACAGTTGCGGGAAGCCTGGCATTCGGCCACGTCCCCCTGCAATGATGGCGCTAAGCTCTGGACTTGTCAGCCGAGACCCTGCGGTGGACAGATCTGGAAAGTCCTTGCCCGAGCCTTTGCGGTCGGTGCCGTGGCAGGCGGCGCACTGCTGTTCGTAGATCGAGGCACC
>Ga0214919_10000908_pt1 | contig 50097 bp, 68 predicted proteins | sample LL1503_MetaG_FD_177994 | JGI IMG/M metagenome (GOLD analysis project Ga0214919, IMG submission 177994) | Freshwater microbial communities from Lake Lanier, Atlanta, Georgia, United States - LL-1503 | ecosystem: Environmental > Aquatic > Freshwater > Lake | place: USA: Georgia | collected...
TGGAATATCACCAGTTGAAGTATCAATTAATCTGAATAGTTTCTCACCAACACGGAATGTTCCAGTTGGAATATTAAAGATACCAGCAACATCACCAGAACGTGTGGTAGTTGGTCTACCGATTGAGTAAACTGATGTTGTATCTGGTGTTGTGGTCCAGTTTGATGAAACTGTTGCTGTTCTTGTTGCTGCGTTATAAGAACTCATTGTTCTTTGTTGACCAGCACCTGTTCCACTTACGATAAAGATTGTATTGCTATTTGATGTGTTGGCATAATAACCTTCGTTATTTGCACCAGTTGCATCAATAGAAAGTTTAATCGTAGAAGAAGTTGCTGTATTTGCAAAACCTGAGAAGTGTTCGTAACCTGAAATGCGAACAGTTGTACCTGAAACTTGACCAATCAGATTTGCGTTTGTAATATTAAACGAAGTAGTTGGTGTAATATTTACAACAAAAACTGAGTTGTTTGAAGTCTTAGCAACAACAGCAGTACCATTTGTTGTGGCAGTTGTGTTGTTGTAAATTGTAACAGTTTCGTTATTTGCAGTCTTTGTGCTATATCCTAAGTTGTTTGTTGCGAGAATGAATCTATTTGCTCTAGCAACATACTGGTCAACGGATGTATTATCAAAGAAAGAATAAAGAGTTGTATCTGGCTTGAAATCAGATGCGGCAAACAATACACTCTTTGCTCTCATGTAAGGAATAACTGAAACATCTACAACACGATCACCAATAGACTGAATGATAGTTTGTGGTGCTACTTGTGAAACAATACCTGTACGAGTCTGTCCACTAGTTGTAGTAGTTGTTGTTCTTATTGCGTTATACTCAGCAAGTCTACCTGTGCCGATTTGTGAAGTGGTTGTTGAAGTTCCTGTCCACTGAGTTTGCCAGTTGCCCCATTCATATTCATAACCTGCGTTGCTTAGACCTTTCATTATTAGGTCCCAAGCATCTTTATCACCACCAATATTAACTAGAACATCTGCTTTCTTGTTTGTATCAACCCAAATATCTGATGGTGGGTTTAACTGAATCTTGCCAAGATAATTAACCACATTGTATGGGTTAATATTCATTGTCTTGGAAGCAAGAGCCTGATTTACGAAAGTTGTATTTGAAGCAGCAACAGTAACTAAAGGACCTGTTTGCAGATAATTTGTTGAGTTTGCTGCATCAAAAGTCAACATTCTTGAAGAGATGTTGAATGTTGGGCGCATTTCTTGATTCTTTGGATCAATAGATGCAGAGTATTCTACTGAAGAAACATCAGCAACAGAGTGACCTTTGAATGAATCTACAACAATACCGTTCTTGAATCTTGGCAAGTTTGTGCTATCAAGAATAGTCAAATCTTGTTTGTTCATTGCATCTTGTTCTAGCAATGACAGTGATGTATAGTATTCTAGATTTTCAACACGCTTTTCAATACCACCAATATCACGCATTGTATAACGGCGATTATTGATATAGGTAACGCTGATATTTGAAGTGTTTGCAAGATAAGGTGGCTCAGACAAGATATAAAGATTCATCGCATCATCTTTATTCTTTGGCTGAAGAGGCGTTAGTGCCGGTGTTCCTTTGATTACACTAAACGTTCTGTTTTTATTAAGAACAATCGTATCAATTCTTGGCAAATAGTATGAGAAATCTAATGTGATATCTGAACCATTATCAGGAATCTTTGGACCAGTTGTTGATGAGTCAACATCAAATACAACAGCAGAACCAATTGTAGCAGTTGCATTTTTACGAACTGGTCTGAAGTCTAAACAATCTCTTAGAATAAATTGATTAGTTGTAATTGGAGATGCATATACTGGAATAGTTTCGTATGTTGGGTATGAATCAACAGTAAAGAATCCAGCACCTGATGAAGTGTATAGATTGTATTTTACAACCAATGCACTTGAAATACCTGGTGCAGTTTGACCTGCTTTTAATTTAATAACTGCATGGTCATAGTAAGAATCTCTTTGTCCGTTGTCAAGTGTATAACGAGTACTGATATCCGTATTTGATGCACCAGATGAAACAGTGCCGGCAGGATATTCATAGACGTTAAACGAAATAACATCGGAAACATAAAGAGATTGTGCTGTATCAGGTGTTCTGATAACCATTGTGTTAGCAATAGTAGTTTGACCTTGTGATGCATACACTAACACTTTACCGTTAGCGAAAATATCTTCACCACCAGAGAACTGGAATTGTGCATTAGCGGTAACTAATGTTTTTGTTTTTGCAGGGCTACCAGAAGCAAGTGTATAATTGATTGTCGCAACAATATTAGCAATCATATTGTTAGCGTTTGTGATTGTCAGTTTCTTGGTGCCAGTATTAACTGTTGTAACCGCAGTAGCAGGAACAGTTGATCCATTTGCATAAGGTGCAGATTGTCTGTTATCTGTAACAACAACCTGATAATTTTGTGCTTTAGATGAAGTTGAAGATGCACTAGAAAGTGTTTCACCTGAACCAGTTGAAAGTGCTGGTGAATCATTACCTACGAATGTTTGTGATTCATATAGTCTACGATAGGAGAATGAGAAATCTGCAATCGTATTTTGTGTAACATAATCTTGCCCAAGTTTGAAGATTGTTGGTTCGTAGTTGCCATCAGATACAAATGCATCATCATATACTGATGCTAAGTCTTTAGAGCGAGTGTCCAAATCAGCAGCATTAAGTCTTGTGGTGCCTGAGAATGTTGCTAAACTCTCAATATCATTAAATTCAAAATCAATTGAGAATTGAGATTGTGTATTCAGTGTTGCGGTGAACGCACTATCAACAGTAAGATTTTGGCTTGTCGCATTGAATGCGGTAATATACTTTGGTTCTTCACCAGCACCTGGACCTGTTGTGATACGGAGTTTTGCACCTTTATACGCATCAGTTACAGTTGAATAGAACTGATTTGCTAAGGTATTACCAATAGCAACGGTAGTTACGGTTGCGTTTGTTGTATAAACGTTTACGTTACCAGTAATTGAATTATTTGCATTAACATCAAATAAGAATGTCTTGTAAGAATATGTCTTATCATTAGATGTGTTAGATGCTGAATCGTAATAAATTGATTTGACTCTTGCAGTGCCAATTCTTGTATTTGTGATTGTTGCTGCTGAAGTTACGTTGATTGATGATTGTGCTACACAATGCATCTCTACAGTTGAGAGATAGTTTATTGGAAACACACCGTAATGGTTTGTAGTGTAAACATAGTTACCGTAATCTGCTGATACTACTTTGTTTTGAACTGTATCAGATGATCTTGGTTTCTCTACTGTAATAGTAGTAGGTCCAACAGTTTCATATTCGTATCCAAACACATATGCTTTTCCTGGTGATAGGATAACATCCATGTTTGCTGTATTTGAGGTGTTCGTTTGTAAAGATAGATTGAATGGGCGAACTGTATAGTTACCTGATTCGTCATAGGTTCTACGAGCAAGTGTATCTTCTAGAACTGAATAAATTGGGAATCTAGCATTTCTGGTTAGATAACCATTTTCAACCCTAGCCAATTCAATAAACTGAGTTGTATCAGTTGAAATAAGTGAACGTGTAGCAAGAACCAATTCAATCTTAAATCTATCAGCACCAGGTGCTTGATAGTTAGATGCATTCTGTGCTGGATCTAATAATGAAGTATCTGATGTTGAAACGACTTTAGATTCAGTAATTTCAAAACCAATTCGTGCATTTGCGGTTGTATTGCTATACTTTGATGTGGCAATAGTCTGTGAATCATTTTTAACGAAGAAACCTTCATAATAATAAACACCTTCGGTAACAGAAAAAGTCTGCCCTGTGCCAACACCTGAAGTTGAAATATTTGCGGTATAAGGAGGGGATTCATAGGTATAAATTGTATCACCGGAAGAAAATGCAGAACCATAAAGCTGCTTAACTAATAGAGTTTTTGGATCGCCCGTACCTGAGTCTGCATCATAGACTTTAATAACTTCTGCACGTTTAGTTGGTGTTGAAACATTATCAACGATTGTTGCACCATCAAAATTGTTAATAACAACATCATTACCGTTATATGTTGAATCTAATTTTATGTAAGTTGCATCTTGTAAGAATGTTTGACCACCAGTGACAACAGAACCATTTTGGAAAACATGATTACCAAATCGTTCAACCTGTTTTTGTAGAATGGATTGGAGTTGAGTTAATTCGCGGGCTTGAACTGCATAGCCTGGTTTGAATAGTACGCGAAGAAACTTTTTATCCTCATCATAATCGTCATAATAAGGATCTACATTGAAATCAGTATTGATTGCCATTTTTTCCCTTTAGAAACTAATTACTAACTTAATATTTTCTGCTTGCCCATCTGTTCTAGTTGTTGCCACTGCATTCTCTGCGTATAAAATATCACCTCTATATTTTGCAAATTCTGGATTCTTAATCGTAATAACTGTTCTTGAAGCACCAGAAGACAAACCTTTTAGAGGCAAACCAACGTTAAATGTACCTGTAACGTTTGATAAATTTAAAGCATTTGTTGTTTGTGAATTGACATATCCAGAAGCAGATGGATTTGATGCTGTTCCTTGATATACGAATTCACCTAAAACATAATTTGTTCCAGCAACAACAGTCATATTTGTTGTTTGTGAAATAACAGAATTTGCTGCTGATGTATTTGCTTTACTTGTTGAACCATATTTATAAGGGTCTCTGAGAAAGCCAAATTGTCTGAAAGAAGTATTTGATGAGATTAATCCACCTTCTGTTGTATCAATTTCACCAATTCTTGTAGTGACCATAACACTGTTAGCACACAATTCTTTAGCTGGGTTATATGCATGACCCAACGCAGGAGGTAGAATTGCTCTTGCACTGGCACCAGAACCTGAACCATAAATGAACACGTTTGCTTTTGTATAGCCAGTTCCAATTGTTGTAACAGTTGTTTTTGTAATTTGAGTGTTGCTAATTGTTGCATTAGCTGCGACACCAGTACCATCACCAAAAACATAAATGCGTGTTCCAACAGTGATATTGTTTGCATTACCACCATAGTTATTTGTTGCAGCGGAAAGAGTAATAACACCAGTTGTATTTGAAATTGAGCTAATGTACGAATCGGCTGGAATACCAGTACCAGAAATAACTAAGTTTGAAAGATTTGCTAGAGTTGAAATATTGAATAGTGCAAGCGTCAGTGCGGTATTTGAAAGTCGTAACGAAGTTTGCCCTGATGAAAAGCCGTTTACGCGAACATTTGAGACATCGGTATAATTTGTACCATTTGCTGTAACAATGATAGAAGTCAATTCTCCATCAACAACGCCCGTATCATTTACGTTATAATCTAGCGCAGCGGTAGAAGAAGGTGCTGGCATCCAATTTGTTGTTAAAAATCTATTTGATGAAGAAACATTATACAGATATTTCCAAATGTATCCATCAGAAGTAGCAATATTTCCATTTGAAGTTGTATAGTCGCCACTTGGTTCTACAGTTGAATTGGCTGATGAGTTGTTTGACAGACATTTGTAAACACTTCTTCCTGAAGTGATTACATACATTGGTTTTAAATTCTGAGTTGTATTTGCTGAGACTAAAACAGACTCTTCAATCGTATCATCATACTGTCTATACTTTGTATTTCCTGACCAATAGACTCTAGGAACTACAATCTCTACATCATTGCCAGTGATACGTTTTGCAGCCAACATATTATCCCAAACTGACTTTTCGTTTGCGACTGTATCGGTAATAGAATCAGGAGATGATTCGTTGGCATATGGAAGTGCATTTCCAATATAAATGTAGCCAATCGTTGGAGATGGTTCAGAGAACGATTCTTTGAATTGCTCTAAGTTATTAAAAGCAAGTTTTTTAGATGTATATGAAGGCATAGTTACTTATTTATGTGATAATAATAAGAGTTTGTGCTGATGCACCATAAGTAAATGCAGAAGAAACTGCCACATTTGTATTACTTATAATGCTACTTACTGTCTTAGATTCACCATTGACCGAAATGGTCGAACCAACAGTCATAATGCTTCTTGTGTTAGCAATATTAAATTTAGTGTTATTACCTGTAATGTAAATTGATCCAGCAGATACATTTACAAGTCCAGATATAGTATTTGTTTTTAATGAAGAAAGGCTGCCGATAGATGAAATATTTGCGCTCTTATTAACTTCAGCATATTTGGCAAAACCTGCTGGATGCAATAAATCTTTAAGAACAGTTTTGTACTTCTTAAATTCTGTTACCGAAGAAGTTACATAAGAGAAGTCAACATAATAGTCTCTGCCCTGCAATCTTCTGTCGGTTGATGAAAGAATAGAATCAGAAGTTGTCCAACGACCTGGTAGAGAAACATAAGTTGGACCTAATGTTGCATTTGCAGAAGCAAGTCCATTACCAGAGCCAGTTAAGTCAACCTGAGGGACGTACTGATATCCCGAACCACCTGATGTTAGTGTAATCTCAAGTATCTCTCCTGGCATACCTGTGATTGTAGATTTGATTTGTTCTCCATCACCCATCAAAGCAGTAATCTTTACATTCGCACCTGATGCGAGAGTATTCGCTGATGATACGGTCAGAGTTGGAAAATTATTCTGTGCATAGTTTATACCACCAACGATACTACGAGCAAAAGAACCAACAGGAGAATTATTTGACCATGTTGTTGAATCAAAGAACTGAAACGCAACATTAACGTTTGCAGTTGTTGAAGAAGTGATTGCATTGATATATCTTTCTTGACTACGAATTACAATCTTATCACCCACTCTTAAATCATTTGTAAAATCTGTTCCTACACCAGTAATCTGAACAGTATTGTTTAGAACATTTGCAGTACCTGTAATTCTAGCAGGTTGAATTTCAATCTTAGTTATTGCACCGTTTGCAGCAACAGTTTTGACAGCAGCAGCACCATCTTGCCCATAACAGCCTGCTGGATTGGCGCCAAACACAATCTCATCACCTACGCGATAACCTGTACCACCGGCAACAACATCTATTCTGCCGATTGAACGAAATGCGCTAATGCCATAATAATTATCACCAGCTTGATATAATGCACCATCGGATATAAATTGGCTAACGTTTGAAGTTACATCTGAATACAATACAAAAGCGTTTGTTAGAGGACCAATACCTGTCAAAGTAACTGGTGTGAGTGCATCAATAATACGAGTATTTACGTTTTCAGTAATTGATCCTGGGAATCCATAATCTGTATTTGAGATTAATACGTTTGCATACGTTGAAATTAAATCAGTTGATACTGTATATGTGTTTGCAGAATTCGCACCTGATCCATCAACAACATCAATAGCGCCTGTTAATGTGAGAGGGCTTGTTCCTACACTTGTCAAAATAGATGCAACGTTGTAACCGGCACCACCGTAATATACAGTCATACCAGCAGCAGCACCTGGACTTACAGCAGAAACTTTTGCAGTCGCTTGACTTGTAAAACCACCACCAATAATTGGAACAATATCACCTACGTTGTAATTTGATCCACCATCTACAATATTAATTTTTGTGATGATTGAAAATGTATCGGCTTTTAGAGTGATGAGATTATCGTTGCTATCGATGATATTAATTGAAACTTCTTCACCGTTTACAAAACTACCCACAAATGTTTTGTCATTGATGAACAGTTCAAAAGGCAAACCAAAATTCAACGTGTCGGTAATAATTCTAGGTGCTGCACGTTCTATGATAGCAGACGCACCTGAAGTTAAACCTACTACTTTTCTATTTGCAAGTTTTGTAATATCAAAGTTCGTATAGTAAACTTTAATCACCGAATTTGATGCAGGTGCTGTATTGAATATTAGTTTTCGTGATTCTTTACGAACATAGTAATTAGTTGCAAGAGTTTTTAATGCACCATCAACATATACTGAAATCTCGGATTCAGCCGATTCTTGTGCAAGATAAAATGTTGTTGTATTTCCTGTACCAGTGTATACACTACGAATATCTGTCTCAATTCTGAGCGTATTATCTACAGTCCATTTACCGTCTGATGCACGAAGAATGTTATTCTTTGGTAATTTAATATCTACTTCATCCGAATACAACATTCTGAAGAGTAGCTTAAATGATTTTTCGTTACCTTTTGAAAGATATATTGGTAAAACATGCTTAATCAAAAATGCTTTATCTATATTACCATCTTTTGGTAATAGTGTTGCATATGAATTGAAAAAACTATTTTCAAAGTCATCTATTGAATCATCAACATCAGAAATGTTTCTGAGGTCTTTAGATTTTGCCACCAAATCATTAATCTGAGAACCTTGTTTAGTTTCAAGGTACTCATAGTATGCCTCTAAGAATGTGATGAATAGAGGGTATTCATCCCGAATATATTCGGGAACCTGACGATTAATCAGCAGTGATGTTTTTTGGTCAGCCATTAAATTGGATCAAGCGTTGTAACGATGGATGAAGGATCTGCGGAATCAATTGTAATAATAGTATTTCTTACTGATTCAATAATACCTTTTTCTGATTCTACAGTTAAACGCAGAAGCCCATCTGTAGAAGATAATGATAAAATATTGATATCAGTAATAGTTATAATGCCACTATCATAATCAATTTCACCTGCATTTTCATCAACAATTTGTCTTTGTGCAGTTGAGTCATAATAAACTGTTCTGATTGTACCTTTTCTTGCATCAATAACAGCAGTTGCAGTTGCACCATATCCATTACCACCAGAGATAGTAACAATTGCGCGAGTATAATCAATACCGCGATTTATGATATTAATACTTTGAACAGCACCGTTGACAATAACTGCTTCAGCAGTTGCACCAGTGCCATCGCCTGTAATCGTAACTGTTGGTGCTGTAGTGTAACCTGTTCCTGGATTTGAAACGGAAATTGATGAGAGTCCAGAAAACGATTGTGGAGTTTCATCAAAAGAAACTGTTCTTTCAACACCATCAACATCATAAACATTAAATTCAGTTGATGTTAGTTTGTTTGTAATTGTACCACGATGCAAAGGAACATTAAAGTAAATTGTATATGTTGCTCTAGTACCTAATGTTGGCTCAAATCTTTTTTGTACACGAACGGTTGTCTCTGAACCTAAAATGGCATTCAAGTCTGTAGAATCAACAGCATCTTGTAACTTTGAAAGAATAAACTTTGCATTAAACTGATTCAGATACGTGTTACGATATGAAAGGATAGCATTTCTGATTGTATTCTTTATTGACTCTTCACTATTATTTGTTTTCTTTGTATCGTACTGAACGGTACTGTTGATTGTTAGGTACAGATATTCTGGATCTAAAATCTCTGTCTTAATAGCAAGTACTGCTTTTGGTGTAATAATCTCATCAATGATGCGAGTCTTTTCTGCTTCTGAGATGTAATAGTTTGCTTTTGGTTTGATAGAAACAAATACTTTACCATAAACTTTTGGAACGTTATCTTCACCTGCCCAAACTGAAATAGACTCTACAGCAGGGTATTGATTTTTAATGTATGATTCATAATCTTTTACTGTGACCAAACGATTCTGTGTTGAAAATTGAGCAGTTGCTCCAAACTTAATATCATCAACAGATTCTCTGATTGAACCACCAGATGCAGCAGAGACAGGCGTGACAACAAAGTTTACCATCGTTTGTGATAATGAATCTGCTACAGTTGCAGTTGCCACAAAATTATTTGCTTTGTTTGCGGCTGTACCGTTTGTCAAAAGATAAGAAGCGGAAACAATAGCACCATCAGGTAATGATTTACCTACAGCATCGTTTCCAAAATATATTTCAAATTTACCGCTTTTGTTCTCTTGTAGATAGTAAACTTCTGAAGCAGGACCAACATCTAAGATATCTGTAACTAAACTGTACACTGCTGTTTGTGTATTTGAAGATGATGGTGCAACAGTAACACGAAGTGTTGTAGTATCAATGTTGTTGTCAGGAAGAATAAAAACTTGTTTTGGATTTGTAGCAGCATTATGTGAGAAATTATATGTTGTCAATTGTCCTTCATAAATTTTTAAATTCTCAAAATAGTAAGATGTGTTTGATTTTGTAGCAACCGTAGTATTCAAAACAACAAAGTTATAGGACTTATTATCAATCTGATTAGATAAGAATGCAAAGCCACGTGGCAATGTTAGTGTACCTGATGTAGAATTGTTTGACTGAACAGTTAGATTGATTGTTGCGACAGATGCTCTTGTTGAATATGGAACATATCCTAAAACTTTTGCATGTGAAACGACAGAATCACGAAGCAGTGCGGTATCTAAAAATGATTCATTCGCCACCATGTTAAGATAGTAAGCGTTGTAATGAGTGTTGTAAGCGAGAATATCTAACAGAACATTTAAGCCAGCACCCTCAAAGTCATAGTCGGTAAACTCTGATTGCTGATTTAGAAATGTCTTTAGATTTTGCTTGATTGTATCAAAATCAAGTTCTGTTACTCTTAAACGGTCTGCCATTTTATCTAATCCGCTCTAGGAAAAAATTTATTGTAATTGGATTGGTACTGTTAATAATATAAAATTCTAATCTTGCTTTATAGCCATTTTCTTCAGGTGAAGGAATAGCAGTTATTTTTGAAATACGGACTCTAGGTTCAAAGTTCGTAATAGTCTCAGCTAAACTTCTTTCTAATTGTGAAGAGATGATAGGATCAATATTTTCAAACAAAAGTCTGCGAATATTACTTCCTATCTCAGGGCGAAACGGTCTTTCATAGAAATTGGTTAGAACCAAGTTCTTTACTGAATTAATAATCGCATATTCATTTACATGAACATTAACGTCTTTTCTGACCGGATGAATAGTAAAATTCAAATCCAAGTCTCTGAATGTGCGTTCTGTAGGTATATTTGCTGTTGCCATCTCTTATTTATTTCAGTTTGGAGAACCAGTATTATCACCACCAGCGACAACACCGGAATGGGTGTGAGTTGCAAGAACAGCACCACTATCGGTGACTGTTCCAGATGCTACTAAACTACCATTAAGATTAACATCTCCAGTTAAATTAAAACTTGCTGCGGTCATATTTACACTGCCGCCAATTTGTGCTGTGATGTTTCCATCTACATATAAAGTTACATTTCCTTGAACATAAACATAATCACTACCTGCGACAACAGAAAACTTATCTTTTTGAATACGCTCTACTCTATCACCTGCTGCGCCAAATTCTAAGTAAGAACCTGAACGGTGATACAGATGAATTCTTTCGTTATTTCTTGTATCATCAAATTCTAATGCATGACCTGATTCAGATTCATAAACATTGTTGTATGGGTACTTTGCATTATAATAATTTGGTGATGTTGAGACTGTAGGATCAGGTTCTACTTTACTCGCTAGTTTTGCTTTTTTCATTGAAACGATTGAATCTGAGATTGATTCGTTTCTAGCTAATCTTGACGTTACTGGTTCATCTAGTCTTCTTGGATAACCTTTTTCTGTTTCATTTGGCTTCAATGGAGCAGCAGCTAATTCTGTTGCGCCTCTAGGATCATTGTATGCAGATTGTGGATCAGCACCTTTAAGTGGAATGCCAGGCAAAATACCCATAATGATTCGTTCTTGTGCATTCTCACCATCAGTAAAGAATCCAACAACCATATCGCCTTCTTTTGGTGAGTAAGGATTTGGATTGTTCACAGGCAGCATTGGTGTTGCCCATGGAAGCATATCTGTTGGAACGTGCATCTTATTATCTGCATCCCAACCAACACATCTGACCTTACAACGCCCTAGTTTGATAGGATCTTGGCGACTCTCTACGATACCAGTCCACCAAATGAATCCGTTTTTACCAGCGAAATCTTTTTTATCATCCATATTAATAATCTAGTAGTTCTATAGTTTGCATTGGATTACTTGTTGGAACATAATCATTAGTTGAAGATGTTGTTGCAATCTCAATAACAGTTTCGTGCTTTTCAAATCCAATGATATGTCTTGTTGCAGTTATGATATACTTACCACTAATACTTGAATCTTCTCCTTCGCCTGTATCTTTGACACCTAGTGTGGGTGCGATAACATTTACATTGAAACCTGAAGTTAATTGAAAGTTACCAGGCAGTGCTGCTTTAATTCTTTTTGACATTAAATTTTCAATAATAGATTTTCTTTGTACAATATACTTCTCAAAGTTATCTTCTTTAGATAATGATGTTGGGTCTGATGTTTTAATATAATTACTGAAATTCTTTGCTGTTCCAAAGATACTAACTACTTTCTTAGAGTCAAAAGCTAGTGTGCTATCTAGACCATCTCTGTTTACAAAAGATGAAAAATTAGGCATATCTTCTGCGTGTTTCATATTAGCAAAAACATCACCAAAAGAAATATTCTTCTTAGCAACAGTTCTGGTGATAGGATCAAATCCAACAAACTGTGATGCATTCACACCACTTCTAGTCTTTTCAATCGTGTTTGCCTGTGACACTACTTCAAATGCTCTGACACCACCCATTTCTTCTAATGGACTTTTTGAATTGGTATTTTTCAATTCAAAACTTAAATCTAAAAGTTCTGGCTTTGTAAGCAGATTAGACAATGATACAAAGTTATATCCTACTGCGTTTTGAAAGAAAATAAAATTAGGCGACTGATGATAATCAACGGCTCTCTTTGCACACCATTCAATTGCTTCAAATGGTCTAAGATTAGGTATAACAATCTTCTTTATACCCGATGTGATATCATAATATCCACCAGCTTCATTTCTAGGAACTTTTAAATAATGCGTAAGAATATTGGCAACAATATCAGTATATGTGCCTTCAAACGACTGATTGATACGTTGTTGGTCTGAGAAAATTAATTCATCAGATACGAAATTTAAAACGTACTTCTCATTCGTTAAACTCTGATTTGAACGACCTGATTGATTGTAAATTCTAAATGCTTTTTTAAATCCACCCACATCTGAATCTTTACCCTTTGAGATGTGCATTAGCAATGATTCAGAGCCATCAAATAATAACTTGCCAGATAAGCCAACAGAATCGTTGATTGTTATTTTTCCACTAACAACAGGTAAAAATATAGAATCAAAAATGTTGATTTCTTCGTAAAGCGCAGATATATCAACATTACCACCTTTTGTTACTATGATAAGCTCATGGACAAAAAACTGCGTAGATTTTACAACATTTAAACTCACGACTTGATAACCTTCTTGAATTCTTTTTCTACAGCCGCAACAAATTCTTTTTTCAATAAATTAATTTCGCGCTTTTCTTCATTCAAATCTTGTTCATACTGATAATATGTTTTCTTCTCTTTTGAAATAGTTTCAGTAGTTGTAGTTCCGTCAGCAAGAGAGTATGTTGTTGTCGTTGATGCAATAGTTGCATATGTATTTGCATCTACTTCAAATTTTTCTTCTATGGTAGTTCCATCTCTTGTATTATCTTTCGTTACTCTGGTAACAATTTTATAATATGCCTTTACATTATTGTTGCTCATTGCCCATGCAAGACCCGTTTGTGATGTTGTATTAGCCGCACCATTTGCGGTATATTTTTTATCAACATAATTGATGAATGTGTTATATGGCATTGGCCAGTCAAACTGCGGATCAACAATATCATTGAACATCAAAACAATCCAGTGGCGTTCTGGATGGTCATAATACTTGTACGCTATAATTTCAGGCGTATCACCTTCTTGTATTTGATATTTGTAGAATGCTGTTGCATTTTGTTTTAAAGAAGCCTCAAAACCAAAACGAGCAATAATATTAGTGACAGTATCTAAACTGGTGCTTGTATTACTATTAGTGTAGACTGTTTTTGGAAAAAGATTAAAATATTTGGACATGATTAACCAAAATTATAAGGATCCATGTTACTTGTTGTTTTTTGAGTACCGCTAACTGATGTGTCTTTAGCAGAACTGTAATCTTGTTTCGTCAAGTATGTTGTTTCTTGGAATCCTAATGTTAATTGTATTGCAACAGGCATACCTGTTCCACCTAATGTAGGTGATAACTGACCAGGCACTTCATAAGCATTAAATCCTCCTGGTGCATAGTTTGTTTGAATAGAAGTTAAAACGCAAGTGGCAATTGGAGGAATATTTGGATTTTCTGCTCCTGCATAATAGAATTTAATATCAAATTCTGAAGGAGGAATTAAAAAGCCTTTAACTTCTCCACCAGAGCCTGCAAATTCTGGTGCTTGATGAAAACGTAGTCTTTCTATAATTTGCTGTACTTGTAACGCTTCTTTTTCATCTCTTGGATAAAAAGTAAAATCAAATTGAAACTGTCTAAAACTAGGAGACTTATAAATCATCTCCAACATTGGATTTCTAACCACACCTGTTGTTGCAGTGAAGGCAATCGTTGCTGAATTTTTGCTACCCAATAAAGTACCTATCGTTTCTGCCGTTCCTTGAGCACCTTGCAAGCCAGCATTTTTAAATCCAGCCATTGCTGCATCTGAAAACTTTCCAGTTTTTTCATATTCATCTAATGCACTTTTACCTGCACCACCAAATAAATCAGATCCAACAGACATGGCATCATAACTTTGATTATACTGATACATTAAAGTATCTGGCATGTACAATGCAATTGCATCGGTTGTCAAAACTGTTTGATTCTTTAGAAAATTATTTTGTGTTATTCTTTTAATTGAATTGCTAATTTGTTGTGTTGATTGTGCTGAATTGCCACCAATCAAAATATTCTTTTGAGCGAATACGTTTCCTATTTCACCAATGACGTTATTCAATTCTGCTGATGCTTCTCCCATGGCAGTTTGTAGACCAGCCAGCGCATCATTCATACCACCAGTTAATTCACCCATAGAACCATTTAATCTATCACTTAATTCTGAAGACATATCGGCAGTCAATTTACTTAATTCAACACCAGAACCACTTAACATATCCTGTGCGCTTTTTAGACCGCCAGTCATCGCACTCATAACATCACTTGGAATCATAGAAGTTGGACCAGTAAACGTTAATCCTGTGGCAGGAGTAGAATTAGTTGCTTCACCAGCAGTGACAAGATTTGAATTCTTTTGCTTTCTTGCATAAATTACCATGTAATGCCCTTTATCGGCATTACCAACATCAGCAGGATATCTTAGCGTGTTTTGGTCAAAACTTGATTTGAATAAGGAAGAAAGAGGACCTGCTAGACCTCCTGCTTGATCTTTATTAAATTCTATGTCTGATAGATTGAAGAGAGGCATTTAGTAATCCAAAAAAGGCGTTATAGATACTATTTATGATAAGTAAAGGAAGATTTCTGCCAAAAAACCCGAAGAAGTATAATGGTGACCCAATGAATATTGTATATCGTTCTAGTTGGGAACTTAGGGTAATGAAATATTTAGATGATAATCCAAACATCATCTGGTGGGCATCTGAAGAGATTTCAATCAAATATGTGTCTCCCATAGACCAAAAGATTCATCGTTACTTTCCAGATTTCGTTGTAAAGATGAAAAAGAGAGATGGCTCAATCAAAACTGTTGTAATGGAAATAAAGCCAGAGAAGCAAACTAAACTTCCTAAACAATCACGCAAGACAAGACGATTTATCCAAGAAGCAGCAACATATGCCGTAAATCAAGAAAAATGGCGTGCTGCTGATATCTTCTGCCAAGAACACGGTTGGCAGTTTATGATACTGACTGAGAAAGACCTTGGCATTTGAGATAAATATGCCATGGCAAAACTAATTGATCGTATAAAAAGTTCTCTTGCAAAGCAAGGTTTAACACCTGGCACGAATGCTGCTAGGACTTGGCTTCGTTCAAAGGTCAAAGATTTAGCACCTTCTAAAACGGCACTGATGAGAGACAAAGAAAGACTTAGAGATTCTTCTATAGTCGGCAAGATGTATTTTTATTATTATGATCCAAAGACAAAAGATAAGTTGAAATATTACGATAGATTTCCTCTTGTGGTTCCAATTGAATCTTACCCAGATGGATTTCTAGGATTGAATCTTCATTACATTCATCCAAAACACAGATTGATTCTTTTGGACAAACTTAGTGATACTGCAACAGATAAAAGTTTAGATCCAAACACCAGATTACGTGTTAGCTACGATTACTTGCAAAGAGCATCAAAAGTATTTGAAGCAACACCTTGCATCAAAAGATATTTGTTTAGTCATGTGCAATCTAGGTTCTTAGAAATTGGTGCAGACGAATGGGATATCGCAGTTATGTTGCCAGTAGAAAGTTTTGTCGGTGCAGGCACAGGTAAAGTTTACTCAGACTCAAGGAAAAAATTCTAATGTCATTTTCACCAAATCTATTTCTATCAAATGCCCGAGGTAAAGACGGATTCGCCAAACCTTGTCGTTTTGAGGTCGTTCTTCCTATTCCTTCATATATCAACAAATCAGTTGGTAGTGGAGTCATAGAGAAAATATTGAATCTTCCAAATTCAGTGTTTAATGATGTTAGTGATGCTATCTCAAAAGGTATTGGAGGATTAACTGGTTCTTCCGATTCAGGTGGATCTTTATCACGTTATCTTGCTCTTCAGTGTGAAGCTGCTGAATTACCAGGCAGAACATTAGGAACTGTTGATGTTAAGATTTATGGTCCTACATTTAAAGTGCCAACATCAACACAATATGGCGATATGACATTTACATTTCTTTGCACTAATGATTTCTATGAAAGAAAGTTATTTGACAAATGGCTAGAAACGATTCACCCATCAGATACAAATAACTTTCGTTTTCCCAAAGGTGCAGCTAGTCGCTATATGACAAACATAAAGATTATTCAGTATGATGAATTCATCAAACAGATTTATGCGGTAGAATTAATTGATGCATTTCCAATTGGGATTGCACCACAAACATTGAGTTGGGCTGAAGATGGTTTTCATCGTCTATCAATTCAAATGGCATATCAAAAATACCGTGTTCTATATGATGGGAGTTATGATCTTGCTGGTGCAGCAACAGCACTATTTGGTTCTGCGGCTTCAAGATTATTACCATTCGGTAAAGCACTATAAAATTTTTTAACGCGAGGATATTATGTTACCAAAACTAGACGTACCAATTTATGAAGTTACTTTGATTTCAACAGGAAAACCTATTCGTTTTCGCCCATTCTTAGTAAAAGAACAAAAACTATTTCTGATGGCTTCAGAATCAGAAGATCAAAAAGAAGTAGTTTCAGTTATTAGGCAGGTATTAAAGAATTGTATTTTAGATGATATTGATATTGACCAGTTACCAACATTTGATTTGGAATGGTTGTTTATGAATCTTCGCGCAAGATCAGTACAAGAAGTTGTTGATCTACGCTATAAATGCAACGCTACTGTAAAGAATGAAAACGGTGAAGAAGAACAATGTAAAGGTATTGTGAATTTTCAAATAAACATTCTTGAAATCACACCAACCAAACACGAAAATCATACGAATAAAATTCAGATTACAGAGAATTTAGGTGTTTGCTTGAAGTATCCTACATTTGATATGATTCAGAAATATGAGAATACAGAAAGCGCAGAAGTTATGATTAAGATTCTGGCTGATTGTATTGACTATGTTTATGATAAAGAAAACGTATATTATGCAAAAGATAGCACCAAAGAAGAAATTGAGTCTTTTGTTGATAACATGCAGCAGAAAGACCTTGAAAAACTAAAAGTATTTTTTGATACGATTCCAGAAATTAAAAAAGAAGTACATTTCAAGTGTCCAAAATGTAATAACGAAGATGATATCACCTTGAAAGGTATGCAAAATTTTTTCGCCTAATTTTTCGCTATGAATCTTTGGCAAACTACTATCAGACTAACTTTGCAATGATGCAGCATCACAAATATAGTCTGACAGAACTTGAGAATATGTTGCCATGGGAAAGAACAATTTACATTGATATGCTTATTAAACACTTAGAAGAAGAAAAAGAAAGAATAGAAATGCAGAAAAGAGCGAAGAAGTAAATGGCAGGATTCGGAGATTTACTTAAAGCCGGTGCTAGTGCCGTAGGAAGTAGTATATCAAGCCAAGGTGGAGTAGGCACTGGCTTTATTGGCGGTGCTTTATCTAAAGTTGGTGAAGGTGCAGGCATTGGCGAAGCTATAAAGGGCAGTGCAGGTGATGTATTTAAAGGAGTAAAAGAATCTCTTAGCCCACGTAATATAGCACTAAAAGCTGGAAACCAATTCTTTGGTGGCAGTGATGTATTTTCTACATTTGGTCGTGCAGTTGTTAATAAGCAATTTGGTGAAAAAGATACAAGCGGTCCAACACAAATGTCTTCTGGTGGTGGGTACGGTGGTGGCGGTGGAGCAGGAACGGGCGGTGGTGGAAGAGTTGGTGGTACAGGTGGTGGCGGTCTAACGGGCGGTGTAGATACGTTCATTCGCATCATCGCAAAAAATTCAATGTCTATTCCATCAATAGCCAGAGATGTTAATATCTTTCGTCAAAATATTTTAAAACTTGTTCGTATGGAAGGTAGAAGTGCTGTATCAACAAGAGGAAATAACGGAAGAGTATCCGCAAACAGATCCAAGAGTTTCTTTGAAAGACAAAAAGAAGCATCAAAAGGAAAATCAAAAGCAGGACCGCAAAAACAAGAACCAATCACAATAAAAGAAGATGAAACTGGCTTCTTGATGAAACTACTAAAGACTGTTGGTACAGTCATAGTAGGTGCAATATCTTCTATCAGTATTCCTACCGCAGCAATAATTGCAGGCATTACAGGATTTCTTTTTTCCTTTTGGAAAGGATTATCGCAATTTTGGGATAGTGTAAAAGAAGGTAAATCATTCTATCAAGCATTCGTTGATGGTCTTAATAAGATGGCTGAAGCTGTCACCTTTGGATTCTTTGGTGATAAGCCCATGTCTGCTCTTGTAGAAAAGATTGGACAATTAACGGATCCTATTTTTACATTCGTTAAAGATTTAGTTAGCAGTGTAAAGAATTGGTTAACAAACAATATTGGTATACCAAAAATAACAATTCCTTTGAGTGGCATACCAGGACTCAAAGATATCACGATTGGTCCATACTATCCATTTAAAAAAGATCCTTCAAGCGAAGCACCTGAGGGAGAATCAAAACCTACTAGCACACAGATTGGTGGTACACAAAATAGATCACCGGATGAAGATTATGCACAGACACTAGCACCAGGTGCTGCTTTAGAAACACCTCGCGTTTTGCCAATGGGATCAGGACCACCAGATACTTCATTACTAAGAAATCAATCACCTACCTTAGTTTCAAAGAGTAATGGAGAAAAATTAAAGTTACCTACTGGTGCGACATATGATTCAACGACAGATAAAGTTACATATAAAGGTGTTTCATTTACAGCAAACACTCAAAAAGATTTAGATAATGCAGTTGAAGCCGTTGATAATAAGATGATTGTTGAATATCAAGGCACAGATAATACAGGTAAAAAAGTAACAGTATCAATAGACGGAAACACAGGTCAAGTATCTTATTCACCACCTAAAACCGGTACAATTAATCCAATGGCAGCAATTGGAGGTGCTTTGTCTTCATTATTTACTAGTGGAGCAAGAGCAGCAGGTGGTGCGAGTGGCGCAACTGGTGGATCTGTAGAATCTGGTGGTGGCGGAGAAGCACCTAATATTGAAGGAATTATGAGCAAAGGTCCTATCGGTGAAGCAATGAGTGCATTGTCTTCTGGTGTTGCAGATTTACAAAGATCAGAATCAGCAGCAGATATTGGATCAGTTATTGATAAGTCATTTAGAAAAGTCTCTCAAGCATTTGATGGAAAAACTCCTGAGCAAATTGCTGAAGTTTATAATTTGGATTTGATGAAACTTATCACATCTGAAATGAGACAGTAAAATGGCAAAACAAAAAATAGTAGATTTAAATAAATCTTCTAAAAAGCCAACAAGAGAAAAAGACAATAAGTCCAAATCTAATGTTGAGGGTGTACTAGGAAATTCTGCTGGCCTATTCAGAGTAACAGCAAAAAACTTTCTAGCACTGCCTAGTATTGCCCGTGATATCAAAGCGGCAAGTCAAGGATTAAGTCAATTAATCAGAATGAAAGGTGGTTCACCTTCAAAAGGTGCTGATGCTGCTTTTCTAAAAGCTAGAGACCTTGATAGAAAACTAGAATCTCAGTTAGCAAAACAAATAAAGCCAACACCTGAAGAAAAGGGTAGTTTTTTAGATGCTGCTCAAACTGTTTATGATATTGGTAAAAAAATATTTGATTATGGAAAATGGATTTGGGGATTCTTATCCGATACTGCGTTGCCATGGATAACTGGAGTACTTGAAACTACTATAGGTGGTGTTTCAGTAGGAACAATTTTAGGTATTGTAGCAATTGTTACAGCAATAGTAGGTGCTATACAACAAACATTTACGGATTGGGAATCAGGTAAACTGAATACAATGCGTGATCTAAGTGAAGCTATGTTGACTGGCGCACTCAATTGGTTAACACTAGGATTTTTTGGTGCTGAAACGATTCGTAAATATGTTAAGATTGTTATGGACATTAGTCCGTTTTGGGACACGATTGAGAAGTTTCCACAATTAATTATTGATTTATCATTTTATCTCACTAACAAAATTGGTGAGATAAACAATTTCTTGTATGGTACAAAATTTGAGACTAATCTACAACCACCAAAAGTAGAAAATTTAAGACACTTAGTTGAATTTCTTCAAAATAGTATTAAATTTGTAGTAGGTAAAAAAGAAGAAGAAAAAAACAAAGGTAAATCAATACAACAAACAATTAATAAACTATCAGAACGCACCTCACAACAAGCTGCACCGGCACCTACTCCAACACCGGCTCCAACACCAGCGGCCAGACCAACTGTTACTCCTACACCGGCACCTACTCCAACACCGGCTCCAACACCAGCGGCTGCGCCTACTGCACCTGCTGCGCCAACTCCAGCTACAGGAGTTATAGGCACAATCATATCTTCATTAAAAGAAGCAGGTGTTGCATCTGAAAAAGCAATCTCAAATGTACTCGCTACAGTTAAAGCAGAAAGTAATTTTAAACCTAGAAGTGAGAGCTTAAATTATACATCAGCCGAACGCATTCAACAAGTTTTTGGTAAAAGAAGAATACCAACATTAGAATTTGCACAACAGTTCGTCAACAATCCAGAGGCACTTGCCAACGAAGTATATAAAACAACAGATGGAAATAAAGAGCCTGGTGATGGATGGAAATTCAGAGGAAGAGGATTTCTACAACACACAGGTCGCAATCAATATGAAGCTATAAAGAAGTTTACTGGAATTGATGTTGTTAGTAATCCCGATTTACTAAATGATATTTCTGTTGCTGCAAAGGCAATACCTTGGTTCTTCTTAGCATATAAAAGAAAGAAACCAGAACAACTAGAAAATATGACCGAAGTAAATAAAGCAGTTGCTTTTGCTGATACTACGGGAAGAGAAGCAGAGCATAGAATCGCATCCGCTGAACAAATTAGATCAACATTAAGTAGCGGTCAAAATATTGAGACATTAAGCACCACGGTTGCATCTAATCAAAGAAAAGCACAAAAACCATCTACACCTATGATTGCTGATGCTTCAACAACAATCATTCAGAACACACAACGTAATCAAACACTAGTTAGTAATCCAAATAAAAACGCGGGCTCCGAGATGGCTCGGGCCCGCGCTGCATAACTACAAGTTACTCTTTCTCTGCTAAAGACTTGAAGTAATCTAAGTCTTCATCTTCACCACCAATTTCAGGAATCTTTGTTTCCTTTTTCAAAACAGTTTCTTCTGCTGTTTTGATTGGTGCGATACCGTCAAATCCAAGAACCTTGTCCAAACGTGCTTTCAATGCATCATATGATTTGAAGTTCTTCTTGTCCGTAATTTCTTTAAGTGAATGTTCTTGTTTCCAAATGGATTCAAGTTGTGCATCATCACCATTCAATAAAGCTGATTTATCAGCAAATTCTGATTTATCATAATTACGATAACCTTCAACATTACGAATCTTCATCTTGAAGTTGGCACCTTCCCACATATCAAATGGGTTGAGTGGTGTCTCATCTGCAAATTCAGGATTCATTGCTTCTGTAATCTTGTCAAAGATTTTCTTACCAAACTTAAACAAGCGAACAGAACCTTCGTTCTCAGGATTGCTAGGATCAGATACGATGTAAATATTAGCAACATAAGATAACTTACGTTTTTGTTTACGAACGATTTCTTTGTTTGCTTCAATACCAGAATTCCAAAGTGTGCTGTTATGTTCACAAACTGGACACTTATCATTCAAGGTCGTTAAGCAATTATCAATAAACCAACCGCCTGGTCCTTGAAACCCATGAGAGAATGTACGAACCCAAGGTAATGCATCATCACCATCAACTGCTGGTGCTGGAAGAAAACGGATAATAGCCATGCCATTACCTGCTTTATCTACTGTGGGTTGCCAGAAACGGGTGTCTTCTTTTGATCCTGCTTCAGCAGGCTGTGAGGTAGCTTCAATAGCCTTTGTCAATTTCTCAAATGAATTGCTATTGCGCTTTAGATTTGCAAAACTGCTCATAGTGCTTCCTTTCGTATAAACGGAGTATTAACGGAGTATAAACGGATTATCCACATAAACATAATATAACTTTATTTAGCAGATCCGCCAAATCTTTTTGATTCAACTTTCCAAATTGCCATTCAAATTACCTTTTTCAAAATCAACTTATATTTTACTACATCTTTAGGTAAAAAAGAGGCATACTTTTCACATTTCTTCCTGAATGTTGGCCAACGAATCGTATCGGTAATCTTCTTATCCCACATTGGAAAGAATCCAAGCAATTCATTTAGCATACACAAGGTTTCAATTTGAATCTCTTTTCTTAATGTCTTAGTTAATAGTATTGGGTAATCACCATTTGTTTTTAACACATCATTAGGTGATTCACAATCGGCAAACAAAGATTTACAATCATTCTCAAAAGTATATGATAGTGATTGAATTATCTTTTGTCTTTTACGATAAGCAATATCAGCCTCTTCTTGCAATAAAGAACCAACCCAAGAAGCCTCATCTTCTACAAAATTAGCCACAATGAAAGAAATTAATTCTTCTCTGTTTGTAAACTTGCGAGATAATTTGTAGAAGTGATACTTGTCTTTGCGGTTCTCAAATGCAGTCACACTTACATTCGTTTTGCCATTGTACTTAAAGTAATCATAAGAATCGGATGTAAAATGTAACTTCAAGGCTTGATATGATTCAAATGCTTCATAACCAGTCATATCGGAAGTCTTGCGCCCTTTTCTTTGAGTAAATTATTATCCATTGCATCATTCTCAATCTTAGCCTTGAGGTTGTTGTTCACCAATGTTGCAGCAACCTCAAGTTCAAGACCAGTCTCACGACAATATTCAACAATCGCTTCAATGTAATTGTAGTCTGAATTGGCTACCATCTCTTCAATAGCCTTTGCAAACTTACTCATCTCATCTTTTGTCGGCATATAAATTCTTTGGGCAGTAGGTATCATAGCACTTTTCACGTTCCATGATTTCTGTTTTTAAACCACAAAGTGTACAATACTCAGTTGAACGAAAATCGGATACAGGTGCTTCTAGGTGTTCAATATCACTCTTTTCCCAGTCCCATCTGTTTTTTCTTTCATCTTTTAATTGCTCAACAGTCCAAAGCCATGATTTACTTTTTTCTGTACCTACATCAATATTAATTTCCATGTTTGTTTCTTGTTCTGGTTTGGGAGCATCCAGTCCACAGGCATGAACAAATCGTTCAAACATTTCATACAGTTCATCCGAATCAGCAGGAGAATATTTCTCCATGGTGATAGTTTCAGCATTTTCATGTTCACATAAAAAAGTAATTTTCATTATTTCACCACAGTTTGGTATAAGGTTTCAAATTGTTCATGCACTGCAACTTCTTCATCATAATTTTGCTTATGATAAACTTTAATCATACGCTGTACCAAACGCTTTGGTAACTGCAATTGTTTACATACATCTTTAACAGATTCGCGGATAAAATCTTTTTCTCCATCCATGCGTGTCATAGAACCAGAACATTCACGAACAACATTCAATAGCTTATCACGATCTGCTGGATTAGATAAAACATTCACACCAATTTGAGATACTGACATAACAAAGTCCTTTCAATTATTTTTTAGCTGATACTTGAGATGATACATTATGTGATGCTGGTGATGCGGCAAATGCAACACAAATAGTATCAGTGCTTGATGCATAAGAACAACGAACAGAAATTGGATCAATACCTTTTGAAATAGCACTATCAATATTTTGTGCCATTAGTTTGCGATCATTTACATTGTAATATCCCATACAAGCGATTGCAGATAAAACAACTAATGTGGTACAAACTAAAAAAGTAAGACCGCTAATTTCTTTTTGAATAGTTTCTATCATATTAATTCTCCTGCCTTTAAGTCCTTCTTGTTGTAAAAAATATGTCTACCGATTACTGCTGTCTTAGTCATATTCTTCCATTGAGGAAAAACATAATCAGCATGATAAAACATCGCACCCTTAGATGGGTCTTCCATGCGTTCATGGTTTAGATAAACATGGATTGCGATTTCACGAATATCATTATACAACGGATTGTAACTATTTGTCAAGACTTTATTTGTTGACATGAAGTATGGTTTTGCTTCACACCACCACGAAAATTGGCAAACATTTCTAATTTTTTGTTTGACTACTCCACAGATAGAGTCTTCAAACTTGCCGCTCTTAACCCGATTGAGGGTAACAAAAGCAACCGCCATCTTGCCCTCTCTTGGTTCCATTGCGGACTCAAAATAAATGTTTTCGGCAAGACACTCAATTTCCTGTTTAGTTTCAGGAGTGAGATTTGCATAAGATGCCTTAAATGGCATATCATATCTAATTTCATTCGTCAATGCTACAGTGCTTACTAGTAATGCTGTTGATATTGATGCGCTTAAAAGTATTCCTTTTAGCATATCTTCTCCTATGTGTGTATGGCGGAGACACCGAAGTGTCTCCGTTTTTTCTACATCAGGTCGTAGACTTTTTAGTAGTCTTAGCTTCCGTAGTTACATTGGAAACGAAACCGTTAAGGGATTGGGCCTTAGCGATTATATCGGCTTCTGATGGGTAAGTGGGAAATTCAGGATGTTCTGGAATGGTTTGCCCATTCAATTTGGCAACATCAACTTTAACGTGCCATTCTTGCTGAAGACGGTCTTTATTAGAATGATAAGATTCTAGTAAAAGATCCTTCGCCATTTTTAAAAGTTCAAGGCGAATTTCAAATGGTGTAAGATTTGACATAAACTTCTCCTGTGTGTGTGTTAAAGTCGGCGTAATGTGTGTGTGCCGACTACTTATTTAGTGGTTTTTAATCCCACAAGTCAGAAACGCCGACCTTTTTTAGGAGGTCGGCGATCTGATAAAGACCAATCACAACTTTCATAATATAAAGTTCTTTTTAGAAACTAACTTTGAGTCCTGCTGTTGCTTGATTACCAACCCATGTGTTGCCATTATGCATTCTAAAACGGTGTGTGAAATCACCAACAAGTGCTGCATTCTTGTTCAAGTCATATGAGACTTGTGCGCCTGCTGTTGAATTCCAACCTGCACCACCTGTGACTGGATTTGTATGCATAGCACCAACCATTGGTGTAACTGCAACGCCGCTTGTACCAATATCAAAACGTTTACCAACTGCGGCACCAAATGCATGGTAGCTACCACGAACATTTTGCTCAGAAACTTCAACACGAAGACCAGCAACGGTTTCACCGATTGTATACTTCATCATATCTTTTCCAAGAACCTTGTCACGACCATTTGTGATTGTGAGGTCGGCTGCTGAAGCACCGAATGCTGTCAACAATGCTGCTACTAGGACTAACTTTTTCATAACTGCTCCTTTTTTAAAAAATCGTGCAGGTTGTTTTGTTGACAAGGAACAATCTGCAAATCCCCGTTGAGGTTAAGCCGCTAGGCGTAGATCCTCAAAGTATGCGCTATCGTTTGCATTTACGTTTTTTGCTTGATTTACGGTCATCGCCTACCGTGTTGCCGTCTCCACTATCTCACGCTGTCTAAACCTGGTCGCCCCCATCATAAAGAAACTAAAACATTCCGTTTTTAATACGGCGTATATACTCACTAGTTTCCTTATGGTGGAGGCGGGGGGAATCGAACCCCCGTCCAACATGCCTTCGCTTTGAAGGGATTACAACAATTTATCCAGTTTAAATTCTAACCAGACACTTAAACAACATCATAACATAATATTTATCAATCGTCAATGTTATATTACTTCTTTGCCTCGGCCTTTTTATCTTCCTTCTTTGCTTCTGCTTTCTTTTCATCTTTCTTTGGAGCATCAGCAGCAAAAACTGAAGTAACGAAAAGGGCAGCAATAAGGGCGGTAATGTATTTCATGGTGTTTCTCCTGTTGTGTAAAAGACCGATATGGTCATATCTAATAACGCACTACTAAACTTACAGTTTACTTACTGCAACTTATTTACCATAAGCAGCAATGTAACTTTTCAATTCATCAAGATAATCATATTTTTGTTTTTCAAAAAACTGTGGTCTGCCTGTTTCAGCAACCGCAATTACAACAACAATGTCTTCAATGGGTATACCAGTTCTCTCTTCAAACATTTCAGCATAACCAGAACATTGCATAAAATAATTTTGAATGTATCCTTCTTCTTTTTCTTTGGTTGAAGTCTTAAAGTCAATTATTGATAACTTGCCTTTCCATTCGGCAACACAATCTACTTGTCCTGCAATCTTAAGATTATCTGAATATAAAGATTGTTCTATACAGTAAATTTTACCTATATTTTCTTTCAACGATTCTCTTAATTGTAGAAATAATTCTTTAGTGTCTGGCATCATTGAAGCCCATTTCACTTCGGTCATTTCATTCAAAAGAAACGTTTCACAAACTTTATGTAATGCAGTACCTCTTTTAGATGCTTTGGTTGCTATCTTGGTTGCTTCTTCATCACCTATGCGGGCGCGCCATTCAGCGATTCCTTTTTTACTGTATGCTGAAAGAACAGTAGTAATAGACGGATAGGATTGACCAGACGGTGTTTCGTACCGTCTGGTTCCGTCTTCCTTTGTAACTTGCTTTATTCTATAGTCTAAAGATTCTAATTTTATAAATTCAAATTTATGCAAAACCCAATTCCAATTTAGTCACGATATAACTTTTCACTAATGCAGACCGCACAATGTCAGTAGTATCAAATTCAATTTTTTCAAAACATCCCATATTATCTATGATCTTCATAAAGTCAATTAGTCCTGAACGATCTGCTTTAGATAAATCACTTTGACGATAATCACCACAGAAAATAATTCTACAATTATCACCGATACGTGTAATGACTGTATCTAACTCATGGTAATTCATATTTTGTGATTCGTCAACTATTACAATCGCATTTCTGAAAGTTAACCCGCGAAGATATGAAGTTGTACCGAATTCAATTAAACCTTTGTTGCGAAGAATGTCATACCCATCTCCACGACCAAATAAATCATCACAGATTTCACGATATGGATCTTCATACACCCTTGTTTTTTCTTTGATGTTGCCTGGAAGAAATCCCATGTCCCTGCTTGGTACTACTGAACGTAAAATTACAATTTTATCAAAATTAGAATTGCCCTTAAGTATTTCATTGAGTGCAAGATAGAGTGATATAAATGTCTTACCTGTTCCTGCTACACCATGAAGCAATAAATGTTGACCTTCATGGAACGCTCTAAATGTGTCCTCTTGGTTAAATGTTAGTGGCTTGATCCTCTTTAAGGCAAAATGATTTTGTTTTTGTAATTTTTTGCTCATCTTCATCCTTCAAAAGTGAAAAAGGGATTACAGAATTATAATCCCCAGTGAAAAAAATCTTTTGTAGGTTATCAAAAAGCATCATTCTTTAGACCGCTTTACATACTTTTCAACGTGCTTTTTAACTACTTGTTCTGTGCGGGCAGCTTTGATGGACTTTCTGCCATGACGGCGTCCAACAGTGCTTGATGGATGGGCTTCTGCTACCTTGGATAATACTTCTTTAAATCCACTAGGTACTTTATCCCTAACTGAAACGCCTGAGACAATCATCGGCGCGCTAACAACGGGTTGAATGTGAGGGTTTTCTTTGAGATATGTTTCTCTCTCAGAGATACGCATGATAACTTCAAATTGTTCTTGCGTTTTTGTATTCAGAAATTCGTAAGTTGGCATAATTTTATTTAGTTACGTACCATTCTGGTATTGACCGCTTCTTCCAATTTGCAAGATGCGTTTTATTATTTATGTAATAATTGCGATATGATGCGATAGAATTGCCTTCTACTTTAACATCATCAGGCATTGCTGGTGTAGGTTCAGACCAACCTTTAGTGCCAATATTCTTAGGAATATTTTTGAGTAGAACATAACACAGACCATCACGTTCTACTTTATGAATTTTACCGTAGCGATAGGTATACTCTTCACACAATGCAAGCAACATATTAGATAACCAAATATAATTTTCTGGCGATTGTCTCACCCAAACAGCAGAGGGGTGATTAGCATGAGTAGCACTGTACAATATAGAATCACGATCATCAGGCAGGCGATAAATTGTTTTTTTCCTTCCAGTAGCACCACGACCAATGTCAACAGTGCCGTCAAGTATACGATGTGCGGTAGAAAGTAATTGAGCATATTCAAGAATCATCTTTACGCAATGTTTATCATTATGCATTTCTGCACAGGTTTTTGTATCGTGGTGTAAATAAAAAATATTCATATGTAAAAACCTCGGTGCTTTCACACCGAGGTGTCGTTAGAGATTGGAATTTGCTTAAGCTGCGGCAGGTACTTCAACAACCTCAAGTTTTTCTTCTTGCTTCACTTCAGCAACAACTGGTGCAGGAGCCTTTTGTTTCTTAGCAGGCTTGGCAGCCAAGTCTTTCAGTTTAGCAATCTTGGCAACAGAAGGTTTCTTTTCTTGTTTACCAGAAACAAAACCAGTCACACCAGCACGATCCATATATTTCTTAATTTCAGCAACATTCATCAACTGATACGCAGTGATTTTGCGACCGTCTTTGATTGCTTTGATCGTACCGTTGGCTTGTGTCTTGATATGCCAAATATACGTTGACAAACGATACATATGAATTTCTTTACCTAAGAGTGTATCAATCTCGCTAATGGTTACAGGTTTACCTGAAACCATCAAGGTAAGAAGTTTCTGAAACGGTGCAACTTTTGCTTTAGTACTAGACATAATAAACTACTCCTATCAATGAAAGAAATAACATCATACTATAACTAGGTACCTTTGTCAAGCACCTATTCTCAAGTTTACCGATCACGCGGTACGCCCAAGTTTTTCAATGCCCTGTACCATCAGCAAGATACCAAGCATTAATACCACACCTAACTGAATCAAGGAAAACACACCAGCATCAGCAGGTAACAATTCAATACCACCAACAACAGAAAACACACAAAGCAATCCAAGGGCAAGGCGAATCATACAATCTCCATTCGTTGAATTTTATCTTCTACTTCTTGAAAAGATGCCGAAATCATCATTGAAACAGAATTGGCAAGCACTGGTTCACGCTTCACTAATAAATCAATAAATTTCAAAAAACTTTTACGCTCCATGCCTTTTAATTCACCAATCAAGTTTAAAATTTCACTTTCAGAAAAACGGGTTTCAGTATTAATCATAATTAAGCAGCCTTCATCATAATGGTGGGATACTTAACAAAGCCAGAGGTGTCTTTCTTGGCTTTGCCTTTTGCATACAGCCCAACGATAACGCCTTTCGGGTCAAGGAATCGCAGGTCGCTTTCGTCGCCGTTGAACACCGGTCGGCCGTTGTAGGTCTCAGGCATCGGTTCGGTTTTCTTGATACCGAAGACAGTAGCAACATTCAAGCCTTCAGCAATCGCACGATACACATCCGAATCGTTGCCATCAGCGGCTGAAAAGGTCAAGTGGTAGTTAGCGATACCCTTAACTTTACGACCAAGAATTTTCGTATAGTCGTAAAATTGAACATCAGGAAAACATTCAAATACATTCAAGCCAGGAAGCATATCATATTTTTCCCATGCAATATCCGAAGTACCATTCAAGCGGAAAACAGGAATCATACCTTTCTTTTTAGCTTGTTTAATAGCCAACTTGATATCAGCATACAACCACTCCATAAAACCGGCTCGTTCTTCAAAAAACATAGCAGTTTTACGTTTACGGGCTTCTTGAATCACGTTGGTGCTTTCGCCTTTTTTAAACATACCACCGCGACCAGCAGTATTCAAACAAGCGGCTTTGCAACCCTCGGTTGCTTTAGGGCACGTATTGAACCCTGATAATGAAGCAGGCGCAAGGTGCAGAATGTAGGTCATATAGCCTTGGCTCATGCCTTTGAGAATTTTGGGATTACCGGTCGAAAGCAGTTTCATATCAATGTCCTTATCAACGATTCAGATACTATTATACACGAATCTAGGCAATTGTCAACCCTTTTGTAAGTCATTGTTTTATAAGGGTATTTTTGACTGCCTCTATGTGGCGGCATTTGGCATGATACTTGAATCCTATGCATTCGCAGGAGTAGTGATTTCCAGACAAGGAAACGGTGTAAGTCTTTGATCCTGTTACTTTAAATTGACGGATATCAAGGGAAGAGCCTGATAATAATTTCATATCGGCTACAGTATCCAGACTAATGACTGATTTTGGAAACTTAGGGTTTCCTGTAAATACAGTGAATGAATTGGCATTCACCCACTTTTCGTTTTTGACTACTTTACCTTTGACAGTAAAATATTCATACTTTCCTTCACCTTTAAAAAAGGTCTTAAGGAAACGTGTCTTAACTTCAACGGTTGAATCTATATTTGGAATTTTCATGCTTTAATTCTAGCACATTCGTTCCAAATTGTCAAGTCTAGTAAGTTAGTGCTTACTAACCTTTCAATAGTTGCTGATTATCTTCGGCAACCATATCTTCTTCAAACTCCGCAAGTCTCAACCGATTCAGTTCTTTTTCAAGTTCTGATTTTTCACCTAAACTGGATGCAATCTTTCTTTCCAGTTCATCAATTCTATATTTGAGTATGTCTTTATAAGCCATATTCCTTCTCTTCATTACGGGCTAAACGCCAGGTTGTTTTATCATGGTGTTTTTTATTATTGTGCTTCTGATTATCTTCTGCTTCACGGTTCTTCTTAAACTTTGTTTTTGCTGTCTTTTGAAATTTCTTGCCACTGGTAAACATTTTAGAAAATAAACTCCTCTACTTATTATGCCAAGAATAGGCGGTTTGAATGATACTTTGAATATCGTGTTTTGGTTTATATCCCAATGCATCTCTCGCAAGAGTAATATCCGCGACAAGAGCATCAGCATCGCCAGGTCTTTTAGGTTTGATTGTATAATTCACCTTTTGACCTGTTACTTTTTCAATAGTAGATACAATTTCAAGGTTTGAATAGCCTTTGCCTGTACCTAGATTGAAAATTCCGTTGTTGCTAAAATATGCTGCTTGAATATGTGCTTCTGCAATATCTGAAACATGAACATAATCCCTAATGCAGGTTCCGTCTGGTGTATTATAATCATCACCATATATTTCAACCGTATTTAGATTTTGCAAGATTCTGGGAATCAAATGTGTTTCGGGATCGTGGTCTTCTCCCATCTCACCAGAAGGATCAGCACCTGCAAGATTGAAATATCGTAAGATAGTAAAGTCTATACCTGAATCACGGATCGCTTGCTCAGAACAAAGTTTACTTGATGAATACGGAGAATTTTTTGCAAGTTCATCACACTCACGTAGAGGTTCTTGTTTTGCTTTGTATACACCAGCAGTAGAAGAGTATACAATTCGTTCTACTTTAAATTTCTTCATCTTTTGTAATAGATGAATTGTACCACCAGTATTCACATCATAAAATTCAGTAGGTTCTTGAAATGATATTCCTGCTTCAATTCTACCTGCTAGATGAAATACTGTATCAACTTTTAATCCTGCTAGGACATTATCAGTAAACGTGCGAATATCAGATAACACAAGCATATCATGGTAATTGTGTTTAGGTTGTTTCAAATCTAAAACAACGACCCACCAACCTTTGCTTTTAAGTTCTTTACATAAATGGCTACCAAGATAACCAGAACCACCTGTCACTAATGCTATTCTCTTATCCATAATTACTCTACAATACTAATACCTGGTCCTATAGAAATAAATCGTTTATTACTTTTCCATGGAAAATCATTATTGTATTTTTGAGAATTGATTGAATTACCCTCTTCAAAGAATTCCTTTAATACTGAATTGGGATTACCATCTAATCTATAGTTTACAGTGTGAGCATTCGTGCAATTGTAATTTGGAAAATGCTCTTTGATTGCACCAAAGAATTGCCTATCAGCACCCCACTGCCCATACCATGCATGACCAATATGAACGGCTATATCACGGCGAACACCATAACAACTGGTATCAATATGATAAACATCAGGATTGAAATAGACAGGCCATTTACCAAGAGATTCGCAGTTATCTTCACATAAGAATTTACCATCTTTGTCGTGAATTCTGCGAAGTGAATAAACCCAATCATTTCCTTCTTCCAGTTTCTTTACAATTTTTTCAACATGACAAGGTTCGATCCAATTATCTTCATCAAGATAACAGATAACATCAGCATTGACAAGAAAGGAACAAGCAGCATATACACGATGCCCGTACCATCCTTTGCCAACATTTTCTTGTAGTGAAACAGTTTTTATTGTTCGTTTACCTGCTGCTGTAAACAGATAAGGTTTAATACTTTCAAATGTATGTTCACCATCCATAAAGATGTAATGAACCACATCTTGATATGCTTGATTCTGAACACTGTCCATACACTTTGCTAAATGTGCTGTGCCTATTGTAGGCGTAACAACCGCAACTTTCATTTTGTTCTGCCAAAGTCTACATTAGGAAATGCTTCACGGAGAAGTTTAACTGTTAAACCTGGAATTTTCAAATCTTTTTGAATACAACGAATCAATAGATCCGCTTCATCTTTGTGTAAAGATTCTAAAACAATTTTAAATAATTTGTTTAACTTATCTTGCGGTACTTGAGTCTTACGCCATGGATGCCCACGAACAAATCGGTATAACTTAGGTACTTCTAAGTCCAAGTAAGTGTGATTTAGTCCGGCAGGTTCTAGTGCTGGTCGATACTCCATTGGTTCAACATCCCAATGAAGTTTGGTGTGAAATGCTGATACGATAAATTCTATAAAACGTGGATCTGCATTCTTTCGTAGAACGTCAATCTTTGCATCTTTATCTGGTGCTGCTACGAATTCTTCAAAAATTTCAGAATATAATTTCTCGGCGCTCATATTAAAACTCATCAATAACTTCTAACAGATTTTTGAGACGGTTCGCAATCATATAATTCATAAACTCTTGTTTAGAATGTCCTTTTGCGTTCTCATATGTATCTATAATAGTTTCGGTCAGAGATTCAGGAATCTTTGTCAAATCAATCAATGTTTCATTACGCGAGAAATTACGAAGCATTTCCTCATTACAAAACTCTTTAGGCTCTTGATTCATCCAATTCAAAATCTTTGCTTCGGTGATAGGCTTTTGGCGACCACCAGTAACAAACACATCATCTTTAGTTAGAATGTTTGGAATGCCATCACCTTTATCACCACGAATAATCAACTGCTTCAACTGCATAGCAGGGAAAGGTTCTTTAATGTACTTTTTCAGAATAGGTGAATACTGTTCAACATTAGGAAACTTTTGCAACTGTGCAAAGTCTTTATCTGAAGACAGAATCATAATCTTCTGTGTTGCAGAATACTTCAACACCAATGCAGCGATAATATCATCCGCTTCACAAGTTTCAACATCAATTACCTTGTAAGGTGAATGTTCTTTTAATTCATTACGAATTGTACCGAGACATTCAAATATAGAATTCCAATCGTGACCTGATGCATCGCGGGATTTCTTACGACTAGCCTTATAAAAAGGAAAAATCTCACGGCGCCAGTAGTGACGATTATCGCAAGCAATGATAACATCGGGACCATGTGTTTTTTTATACTTCTTCACATAGGTACGAATCGTATTAAGAATCATATGGCGAACCAGACCCTCTTCAACAGGTGTTTTAGAGGATCCAATCTGTTCCATAAGATTGGAGATTGCTACTTGGTTGTAATCAATAATAATCATAGTGTAGTGATAGTATCACATTCTTTCTTCAAAAAGAGGTAAATATTATTTAACGGCTCTCACCAGTATTGTATCTGCATTCAAACGACCTGTCAAGCCTTTTTCTACGGCACGAATGCTTTCTAATGCATTCCTCAGATAAACTTTACCGCCTTTAATAACTTCAGGTAACGTTACATCGGGTTTACGCAACTTCTTTTGTACCGATTTAGTTTCGTTGTAATTTAGAACCGATGAACCTTTGATTGATAAGCCACCTGCATCTTCTGCATGATAGCATCCTAAAGTACGGGTCTTTGTATTATACACCCATAACGACATTGCACCGATAATGTCTTTTGGATCAACTGAAGTAAGTTTTAATTCATCAAACTTATCTAGGTATTTTAACTTTGAAACCAACTGCTCAGGTGATTTAGATTTACGTTTGCGAGGCTTACGTGTTTGTACCGCTTCACCAGAAATTTTCATCGCATCAGTGATAATCAAATCACAGTATGCAACTAATTTTTTAATTTCAGTTTTGGAGAAGTTTGAGTAACCTTCTTTTAATTCGGGATCTTTTGTATTAAGAACCTCATCAAACTCAGAACGATGCACTTTGAAAATATCAATAATTTTCATGGCGTGCATATTCTTCACACCCTTGCTTTGCATAATTGCATATGGTGAGGGCATTCTTTCAAATCGGCTTAGAATATAATCATCAATTGAGCCTTCAATCTCACCAGCAATCTCAGCAACTTTCTCGGCAACTCGGTCTTGAATTGAAATAACATTTGTTTTTTCAACGACCTTTTTTTCTTCAACTACTTTAATCTTTTTAATCTTCTCAATCTGATTATCAAACCAAATTTGATCTTTATCATTTAATGTTGCGCCATTTGAAACGATACGACAAACCCAACCTAATGTTGTTGGATAATCTTCAAGACGATCCGTCACATCAATCTTATATTCTTTTTTAAAATAATCTACCGCATACTTTTCGGCATCTTTTGATGTTTTATTAACATTGTACCAATTCAATGCAATCATCATATCAAGTTTAGAAACTTCTAAACTAAACTTCGGTTCTTTACCTGCAAAGTGTGCATTAGCATCAAGAATCCTAGCCACGGGTTAACTCCTTAAATGTTTTGTTTTCAGCATAACGAATAAAACAGATACCATCATCAGTTTCAGGATGTAACTTAGCAATTTCTCTGGCGTGTTCTACCGCATCTTCTTCATATTCATAACAATAACATCTACCAAAAATTAGTTTAGCAATTTTACCATCAACTCTGTAAATAATATCTTTATCAAAAACAACAATGTCTTCATATCTGGTGGAGAAAGAAACTCTATATCCGTCTTTTGTAGATAAAATGTAAACACCACTCATGTTGGCACCTCTTCTTCTAGTAGCATATCGGCTTCACATACTGCATCCTCGTATGTAGTCGCATGGAGATTAATTTCTTCACCGGTACTGAATAATGCAAGAAAACGTTGGCCACACGAATCCGCGTTGCAATAGACTGAAAGTAGAAATTTATCCATGATACCTCCATTTATTTGACGATTAATAGTATCATAAATATTTGAATCTGTCAAGCAGTAAAATACCCTTATAAATCAATGACTTAGGAAGTTACCATGAAAAGACTATTACTAGCACTGTTACTTGCTCCACTATTGGCTCTTGCCAATCCGATTGACGACCAATGCCCACAGTTTGTGCTGCGCGGAGCCCCTATCAGCAGCATTCAGGCAAACACACAGTACCTCTGCAAAAAGAATTATGCTATTCACTATCGTTATGATACAAAGACCGCAGAGTACGTTGTGGAGCATATCACACAAGCACACGTAACGGGGGCAAATAAACGCCAAGATGATTTTCGCCCTGATCCAACATTACCTAAACAACATCAGTCATTGCTTTCAGATTATGCAGGGTTTCCTTATGACCGTGGACACCTCGCGCCTGCGGGAGATAATACACACGATCCTGTTGCTATGAGTGAATCGTTCTTTTTATCAAACATGGTGCCACAGGTTCCAAATCACAATCGTGGTATTTGGAAACAACTAGAAACTTTTATTCGTAATTGGGTGTTAGAAGGAAAAGATATCTACGTTGTTACAGGAACAATCTATGCACAAGGTTATCAAACCATTGGTGCAAACAAAGTAGGTATTCCTACACATATGTGGAAAGTAATCGTTGACCGCCAGAAAGGTAAAGGGATTGCATTTTTATTTCCAAATACATCTTTACCCGTTGCAGATTTACCAAAGTATGCGGTTACAATTGAACAAGTAGAAAAGGCAACTGGCATCAACTTCATGCCTCAATTGCCAGCCCAATCAGCCGGTGTTGAAAAGACATTCAACCTAGCTGACTGGAGTGGCTTGAACTAAATTTTCTTTAAAGATTTGCCAGCAGGCATCCCAAGTCCATTTTTCGGATGCCTGTCTGACAACATCTCTGTTTAATTTCAAACAGTCTTCAATATTCTTTTCTAAATCATCACCCATATATCCAGTCACACCTTGTTCTAATATATCAATAGGACCAGGTACTTGATATGCAGCAACAGGTGTGCCTACACTTAACGCTTCAATGATAACAATACCAAAAGTGTCCGCTTTGCTTGGGAAACAAAACACATCAGCACGAACATATGAATTCGCTAATTCAGTTCCTGTTTGATAACCAAGAAAAGTTACATTTTGATATTTTCTCTGTAGATAAGCACGGTGGGGTCCATCACCAACAATTTGAATATTATATTTGTCTTGCAACTCACATAATACTTCTATGTTTTTTTCTTTTGATATTCTTCCAACATACAACACAATTGGTTTTAAGTGTAGATAAGAATCAGGATGCTTTTCTGTTGGTTTAAGTATTTCTCTATCCACACCTCTTGTCCAAGACAGCATGTCTGGACGAAAACCTTTATCTTTCAATTCATCAATCATCGTATTTGTTGTTACTAACAATTTACCCGAATGCTTATGAAACCATCTTAAGTAACGATACGTAATTACTTCAGGTATCTTGTATATTTTTTTTATAAATTCAGGAAATTTCGTATGATAAGAAGTGTTGTATCTCAAACCATGTTTATCACAGTACAATCTTGTTGCCAACCCAATCGGACCTTCTGTTGGAATATGAATATAGTCAGGATTTATTTCTTTAATTTTTTGTCCAATTCTCCAGGGAAGTGATAGTTTGACTTCTGGATACTTTGGGGCTTTGATGTACTTGAAATCGCTAGGGCTAATGTAACACAAATCGTAGCCAGCGCGCCTAGCAAGTATTTCAATATTGGTGAAAGTAGTGACAACTCCATTTATTTGCTCCTTTAGGTTATCAGTCGCTATTAGGATTTTCTTCGTCATGTTCTTTTACCCAATTAATAATTTTCCATTCTCCTTCCCATGTTTCTACTAATGCTGTCATAGACTCAACCCAGTCACCATCATTCATATAAATTACACCATTTATTTCTTTAATTTCAGCGTGATGAATATGCCCACATATAACTCCATCAAATCCACGTTTTTTACAATAATTCGTTATGTTTACTTCAAATCTAAACATAAAATCTACTGCTTTTTTTACACGATGTTTTAGATACTTACTCAATGACCAATAACCAAAACCAAACTTATGTCTTATCCAATTAAATTTTGTATTTAAATCCAAAATGAAATCATACGCTCTATCGCCAAGAAAAGAAAGCCAAGGTGCAAGTCTGGTGATACCATCAAACAAATCTCCATGCACAACAAGATATCTTTTACCATCTAGTCCTAAATGTTCAGCTTGGTTTAGAATATCTACCATTCCAAAACTGATATTGTAAGGAATAAGAGGTCTTAAAAATTCATCGTGATTGCCGGCAATGAAAATTACTTTCGTACCGCGTTTTGCGTGTCCAAGTATTCGGCGTATGACATTGGTGTGGCTTTGATTCCACTTCCATTTGTTCTGTTGAATCTTCCACGCATCTATAATATCACCAACAAGATATAAAGTATCGCAACTATTATTTTTTAGAAAATTATTCAACTGTAAGGCTTTGCAGCCTTTTGTTCCCAAATGAACATCACTAATAAAAATAGTGCGATACTTTTTTTCTATCATCTATAAAGCAGGTTCTTCAGCGGGTGGTGGTGCAGCTTTACCACCAAATCCTGCAACTACTGGTCCAGCGGCAACTGGTGCAGCAAAACTCTGCACCGGTGCTGGTGCTGGTGTAATTACAGGCGGTGCAACTGGTACTGAAGCAACTGGTGAAGCAACTGGTGTTGGTGCAGATGGTTTTGGTGCTAAAGAATTATTAACCATCTGTTGAGCAGCAGCACCAGCAAGCGCGGCTTCTTTACCTGAACCGGCAAGCATAATACCTGACAATGTTCCACATAAGAATGTTGCAACTGGAATAATCAACTCAAAAAACTTTGCGTCAATTGGTGACATAGCATTTAATGGCTGTGTCACAAAAATGATTGAGTATAAAACAACAAAAACAATACCAATCAATGTTAATGCTAAACAAATGCCAATGAAGAATTTTAGGCGAACCATCAACTCTTCTGACGTATAACGTTCTCCAACTTTTGAACGAATTTCCGCTTTATTATTTGTATCATCACTCATTTGCAATTCACTCCTTTAGATGTTGTAGGTGCTGGAACAGGTGAAGGTGCAGGTGCATCTTTGGGTGGTCCAATTAGTGGACTATTTTGCCCCTTAAAGATATGTTCTGGACATTCTCTGTTCACATCACATATTGGTTTTTGACAACGTTCGCTTGCCCAATTTTTTGGATCTTGACAAGGATAACGATAATTCTGCTCACATCCAAACATTACTGGCAATAAAAAAATCAACCATAATTTCTCCATTATTTCTCCTTATTATTATTTTGCTAACGGATTATCTAGAGCCTTTTTAATTTTATCGTCAACTTCCCTTCTCAATGTTCTAATTTCATTTAAAGTCTCTTTTTGACTTCTTGTCATTTCCTGATTCAACTCTTTAATTGTAGTATCAGAATATCTACGAATTTCTTTGATACTTGTATCTGTTTCTCGCTGTGACATTTTGCTGGAACGCTCAACGTTTTCAACGACACCTTCAAGTCTACGAATATCATTTTTCAAATCAATTTTAATGCTATTATTGTATTCTGCCATCTTGCTTGTATTGGCATCCAACACTTCCATTTTTTTATATATCTCAGTTAAATCAGGAGTAACGTATTCAGCAATCTTTTTCTTCATACTCTGATAATCTTTATACACTTCAAAACACCCATAAAGCCCACCAAGTGTAGAAGATACGATGGTAAAGGCAACCATCAATTTTGCAGGCGTGAATTCATACCCGCCGATACTTATAACGGTATCTTTGCTGGCATACTTTTTAGCTGCTGCTTCTAGTTTGTCAACTTCTTTGTTTAAGTCTTTTATTTCTTCTGCCATTTATTTTCCTTATTTTGGTTATGACCAAATCCATGTAACTGAACTTGGTGAAATTACATAACAAGTTCCTATTGTTAGACCAATAATTCCAACCATTGCCAATATAACAACGAATGCGGTTTCAATTGCTTCTTGTCTTTCTTGTGAATGTCTTTCTGCTCTATCTTTTTCTAATCTTTCTTTACGAATCTTCTCTCGCGCAGCTTCAGCATCTTCACCTATAATACGTTGACGTTCTTCACACAACTCTTGGTACAACGCCATCTCACCTTTCATAGCAAACATATCTTTCAATTCTCTTTCAAATTCACGCATCTGTTTCCGATGCATGACAATAGTGAATGCCTGTTCTAATACAGTCTTATGCGCTTCAGCACCTTTTTTATCTTCTGGTGCTTCTTGTGATTTTGCTTTCTCTGCTTCTATTGCAGCCTTTTCAATTTGCCCTTGTGCTACAAAAAACTTACTTAATTCATCATAACAAGAACCTATGTCATGCCCAAGATTGATTGCTTCTTTTACAAAAGAGACGGAAGTTTTGGCAACAGCAAACGCTGCACCTATTGTAATTGGATCAATCATATTAATTCCCTAGATTATATTGTGAGTCTACCATTTGTGAATGAATTCTATCACTAGCACCATTCAATTGACGTAACACACTTCTATTATCAACGGTGTCTTTATGATATTGTCTTTGCATCTTAATCTGATTATAATCAACGATTGTCGCATTAGTATATGATGCAAAACCAGGAACAAAACTCATCAGACCTACAACTGCACCTTGTGTTGCTATTTGTGCTTCCATTGTTGCCGCTGTTTCAGCCTTTTTCATTTCTTCTTTTGCTTTGGCTGTAGCAGTATCTTTCATTTTTTGTTGGTCTGATTTTGTTTCTGTTTTTGTTTCGGTGGTTCTTGTACTTGAAGATGCGGCAGTGGTTGATTGCTCTTGTTTCGTTGAACTTTGCGTGGAACTTGTTTGAGTATTAACACTTGAGACTCCTTGAGGTGAAGTGGTTGGTGTTGACACTAAAGGCACGGCTGCTGTTGCTGATGGTGTAGATGATGTTGTGGTTGTTGTGATAACATTATTAACGTTTGAATCACTTACTAACGGCACAGATGCAGCATCAACCTTACCATCTGATTTTACCTGAACTGCTGGTTCTGTTGTTGATACTGTGGTTGATGTTGGTGAAGATGTTGTTGAACTGGTCGTAGTAGAACCAATACCCAAAATATTTTTCTTCGCGTAAGCCTCATTATAATTTGGGCAGTCATTTGCATACAGACCGTTTAAATTACATTGCTGTGTTTTATATGCTACTGCATAACCAGGACAGTCTGTTGCGTAAAGCGGACTTATATCACACTGCTGTTTCTTATATGCTGTTGCATATCCTGGACAACCAGAATCGTACAAAGGATTGATTGTACATTGTTGAGTATAGTATGCTGCTGCATATCCAGGACAAGCAGAATTGTAAAGAGAATTAATTGAACACTGTAAAGTAAGATATGCTGCTGCATAACCAGGACACGATGAATCATACAATGCGCTAATTGTACATTGTTGTGCTTTGTATGCATCTGCATAACCAGAACACGAAGTACTTGATAGTGGATTAACTACGCAAGGATCAGGTGTATATTGCCAATTACTCCAACTGCTGTATATTCCAGCAGTACCAGTTTCTCTTGGTGATAGAGTGAAGTTACCCATAGTAGATAGCAATCGTTGATTTGGAAATACATAACTGTAACTTGCGCTACTAGAAGTATTTTGGTCAGTATGATTATGTGTTGCTGTATAAAGTGATGTACCAGAACTTGATGTTACATTTACATCAACGGCTAATGATGATGGACTCCACTGCCAACATATGATGAATGCCGAACTACACCAATCACCACCAACATAATAATCATATCCATATTTGAAGCCATTAATCTTAACACCCGAACCAGTAAGATTCAATGCTTGATTGATAGCATAACTTTGTGCGTAAATAGTTTGGCTTGTAAGAACTTGATTATAATTTGCACAGTCGGGTGAGTATGCAGGATTTGCAACACAAGGATCAACACGATATGCTAATGACAATTGTGCATTACGAACTTGCGGTCCATAATATCCAGCCCAAAATCTAGCATCTTTACCGGTGAACGATAATTCAAGATTACTTAATGCTGAGGTTGCATACTCCTGAGGGAACCATTGAGTACCACTAAAGGTTTGCCAAGAAGTGCTTTGATTGTTGTAAGTATAATTATAACTGTGTAGTGTAGAACCATTAGTTGCTTTAAGTGCTACGTTACCAGATAATGTTCCATAGTTACCTGATGCAGCATCATTGTTGATTGTCCAAGAATAATTATAACCACCAACTTGTATACCAGTACCTTGAAGTGCAGTATTGATTCCAATAACTTGTTTTGCAGTGTTGGTTGTGTAACCAAATATTACAGTACCGGTTGCTGCGTTATATGCTGGAGTGCTACCGCCAGAATAACCTTGATAAATTCCTGCCACAGTACCCTGCCACCCACTTACTGTGGGAGATAGCAGGTTACTTGTGTTTGTATAAGTTACTCCAGTGACAGGCTGTGCATTAACAACAACAGAAAAACAACCAATCAAAAATGCTAAAAAATATTTCATGGTCTATTAGATTTGCGGGATGGTGTTGCTGCTGTTACTTTTTCTTCTGAACCACCTGGTTGGCGATTTGGATTTGCTTCCCACAATTCTCTTGCTTCAGCACCAATCTTACCATCAATAGGGCAAGGTGTACCAGCATTCATCATTGCAACGAATACTCTTTCATCTTGGCATAGAGTAGCAACAGCAGCTACTTTCATGCCCATGTCATATAGATTTTTAGAAAGTTTAAGTCTTTCACAATTCATGTCTCTGGTTGTTGTACCAAAAGACATACCAAGAATTTGTGTTTGAACTGCACCAGATGCACCAACGGTACATAGGTCATTATTGATAGAGGTGATTGCGGGTGCCACGGCAGTTGGTGGCGGAGATTTTACGGTTGTTGTGCTTGTTGATTCAGATTTAGATGTTGAATCGGTTACAATTGCTTCAGCAAAAGCAACGGATCCAGCCGCAATCATAACGATTCCGACTATTAGTTTCTTCATGTTTTTTTACTCTCCTATGGTTTGCACAATAAAAACCACAAGTGAACATAAAGAAAATCATACTGCTATTTAGCATAAAGAAATGGTGGGCGAGACAGGACTTGAACCTGTACTTCTCCGATTATGAGTCGGGCACTTTACCTTTAAGTTACTCGCCCTTGGCCCGCCCACCAGGAATCGAACCTGGAAATCAGGCTTAGAAGGCCTGTGTTATATCCATTTAACTATGGGCAGATTAATTGGATTTACCTAAAAATATTAGACCATTTATGTAATTTGTCTAATTTTGCTTTGGCATACTTCTCCAACGATTCTTCTTTGATAACTCCTTGGCTTATCAATAAATGAATCATAGCCATCATGTCGCCCAATTCTTCTTCTAGGCGTCCACGATTATCTAAATCACTATTGGTTGGCCAGCGACTATCAAATCCGAATCGTTGGATTTTACTTACTGCTTGAATAACTTCTGCACACTCTTCTTGCAGAATACTCATTACTTCTTTTTCATTTTCTTTCATATTACATATTATATAATTGTTTCAAAATGGATACTGGTGTTGTGATATCATATGGGTCTGAAGTAAAATTATCAGACTTTCCTTCTTCTTCACCCAACCATTTAATCTCACAGTTATCAACAATCATAGCATAACGCCAGCTACGCATACCAAAACCTAGATTGTCTTTTTTGACTAACATACCCATCAAGCGAGTAAATTCTCCGTTACCATCAGGGATAACTTTAACGTGTTGTAAATTTTGGCTCTTAGCCCATGCATTCATAACAAATGCATCATTTACACTGATACAATAAATCTCGTCAATACCTAATTCTTGAAACTGTTTGAAGTTTTTCTCAAAACCAGGCAATTGATAGGTATCACAAGTTGGTGTAAATGCGCCAGGTAAACTAAACACAACAACTTTTTTACCTGCAAAGTATGCATGTGTTCGCATATCTTGCCAGCGATAAGGATTGGGTCCTTCAATGTTATCGTCACGAACTCGCGTTTTAAAAACTACATCAGGAACAAATTTCATATAAAACTCCATAATTAAATAATGGTGCCCTGAGAGGGACTTGAACCCCCACGCTGTTAAGCAATAGAACCTAAATCTATCGTGTCTGCCAATTTCACCATCAGGGCAATATATTGGAGCGGGATACCAGAATCGAACTGGTGACTAAACCTTGGCAAGGTTTCGTTTTACCATTAAACTAATCCCGCTATGCTACTTTTAAACCTTTTAATCTATCTGCTGCGTAACTTGCTGCGAATGCTTTTGGCTTAACTAGAGGAACAACATTACAGGTTCCTTTGATATAACCAATCGCTTGGTTGATTACACAATTTGATCCATGATTAACATCGGGATTAATATCTAAGTGTACTTCAACTTCTCTATCAACCAAAACATCTGCTAACTTCAAATACAAATCACTTACTTTATAAACTTCTGTCATTAATCTAAATGAAGGCTTATCACGCTTTTGGTCAAAATCACGTTCACGCACAGATTCACCAAACAATTTACAACCGTGCTTACCATCAATATGAACTACGATTGCCAAAACATAATCAGCATACCATACATCATTTATAATAACACGTTCTGAATCACATCCGAGGTAAATTTTAGTTTCTGGTGTTTGTGCTTCAATAAATTTCTTCACTTCATCTAAATCAATTTTCTTCATGCTGTATCCTTGTGGTGGAGGATGAGAGAATCGAACTCTCAATCTTGGCTTGCAAAGCCAATGTTATCCCATTTAACTAATCCCCCAAATAAACTGGCTCCACAGGAAGGGATCGAACCTCCGACCAATTGATTAACAGTCAACTGCACTACCGCTGTGCTACTGTGGAATAAAACTTGGTGCCCCTTGACAGAATCGAACTGCCGACTGATGATTACAAATCAACCGTTATGCCATTTAACTAAAAGGGCTAAAAAATTGGCGGAAGAGGTGGGATTTGAACCCACGGTACCTTTCAGTACGGCAGTTTTCAAGACTGCTGGTTTAAACCACTCACCCACTCTTCCATTACTAATACCACGGAATATTTAATGTTTCCGCTTTCTTCAATAATAATCTATCCTTCTCTATGCAAATGCTTTCACCTTTAAAGAGTCTGAAAGTGTTACAGTCTTTATCTAGTACATCACTGCTTACATGATCCAAAATAGGTTTACCAGTTTCTATCGTGCTTACTGCATCAATTGCTGTTTTGGTTATATCTATGGTTTGTGCCAACTGCAATGTAGCACCCGTTGCTCCGAGATACTGTGCAGCAAGTGTACAACCACCTAACAATAACGAACAGCAGATAATTGAAATTCGGTACATGGATTTTATTTATCAGCATGTTTCAACCAAATTCAACTCAACATAACATGCGTTTCGTGAAAAGTTTGAATGGTTTCAATGATAAATTTTTTCATTTTTGACTTTCTTCAACTCCAAACTCAATTTTTTTCACGGAATCCCAACGGAAACTTCGCCATTCTTCTTTTTCTAAGTCAAAAACTGCTAAAGAATCAGAATTTTCTTTTTTTCCGGTGCCTTTTGGTGCTTTTGAAGGAGGAATTTCTTCTTCCGACAGCGTGCAGCACATTTTTCGTTCACTTCCGTCTTTTTTCTCAAAAGTAACTGTGACTGACCGCTCTCGTAACAACGTTTTTAACCAATCTTTTGATTCATCATCAGCAAAAAGTAAAGTTTTTTCAGTAGGCATCATAATGGCATCAAATTCTTCTTTCAATTCTTGCAATTTTGCATCAAATTCTTCATCTAATTCTAATTCAACACCTTCTTCATCAAATTCCTCGTCTTCTTCCATCTCTTCCATACGGTCACGCACACCCCAATTCTCCAATAATTCTTCAGGAATGTTTTCTAGTGAATCAAGGTCGGTGTATTCATAGTGTTCGTTGTAATCACCCTCAATTGTACCAATTAAACCCATGCCTTCTTCATGGTATTCACCAACAGGGTACCATTCTGTTTCATTTGCAAGATGTTCACACAATGCAATAGGTGGTCCCCATGCAGTGTCAAAAATTGCTGTGATTTCGTGTTCACTATCACGGCGCCATTCATAGAGGCTTGCTTCCCACTTCGTACCCCAATTGGAACAATTCCATTCATACCATTGCTCATCTTCATCTTTAGGGCGAGGGCGAAAGTATGTAAACAAACCTTCTCCATTATTTGAAGTATCATCTTCCTTGTCAAGTTTCTTTAAATACTTTTCAAGTTTATCAACCTCTTTTTTATTACCATTTCTAAACGTGATAATGTTATTGCACCAATTAGGCATAATATAATCCTCTATTTTGTTTCAGCAATTGATTTACACATCTTAATCATTTTTTTAATCATAACATTTTTTTGAACATCATTGAGGTAATCATCAAACCATTTTTGTGACCTATCTGTTTTTCTCACCAAGCACCCAAACACATTTGCACCAACTAAGTTTTGTACATATGCGGTAGGGTCTCCGAAGATAGCCTCAAATGCGCCGTCAAGTTTAGGCAGCCCATCATCATCTTCAACGAAAAAAGCAACATGAAACATATCACCAATTGTTGTAGCACCAACTGGCGTTCCATTGGCATATTCTTCCTTGAAAGTGAAATGTGATATGGTTACTGCTTCTCTATCATAATCGTCAGGAAGAAAAAAGATACCATCAAATTTCATTTCTTTTTCTTCTTCTTTCGTTTCTGTAGAATTAATTTATGCACCTCGTTAGCTAAAAGTGATTGACCTTTCCAAGCATTAATTTCCCACGGTTGATCCCAATAGCTAACTTTTTTACGATTAACTACTTTGCCTTGCCAGTAGGTCTTTCCGTTTTTCTCACGCAACTTACCGGATGCAATTTGTTTAACATGAATCATCTCATGCGCTAATGTATCAACCAACATATTTGGTGCAATTTTAGGATCTATTTCCATGACTATCGTTTTTTCTTCACCTTGATAAACGACACCATGAGCTTTTGCTTTTTTGATTAATCCCGGTTTACTTAGTACAATCAATCCCCAACTACTTTTTTGTAACTTCAAAATATTGATATAAAGATTGATGCAAGAATTGATAAACTCCTTGCGGGCACCATTACGCATGTAAATGCATGTTATCATACTTTTCCTAAAAATGCCTGCGTCAGCATGATGATGGACATTCCAACTGGAATGCCAACCAATACACCCAAAATATACAGGCGTGTACCTTCTTGAAATAATTCCTCTTTATCAAGAATTAACATTTCGTTCATTTTTTTATAAGCATCTTCTTTCGTAAGAATCATAATATTTTCCTTTACTTAGTAATAACGTAGGGTTTGTTCCATTTGCCAACATTGATATGATAGTAATAAGCCGTATCAAAATAATCAATTTGGGCATCCGAATTGTTATAATAATCAGCAGCCATCAATGCTTGCTTAATTTCTTTCAGCGCCTTCAATGCAAGAGGGCGATCACCATAGTGGTCATCCAACCAGTACGGATTCACTTGAATGCGGTCGCCGCCAAAATCAATCGGACCGGCTTTAATATTGACCGAAATGCTGGAATGATTATGCACACTCAGCGTAGCCTTAAGTTTGTATTTTTTAAGTACCGGCTTCATCGCAGCGGCAATTTTTGCTTTTTTCTCTTGGTTCATGTAAGCCATGATAAATCTCCTATTAGGAAAAAACGCGAGTAATATATTGATGTTCAACGATCACACGATCACGGATTGCACCAAAAACTTCAATCGGTTCCTCAAGAACAACATGATGGCTAACACGACCGCCATACATGACACGCGAGAGGTCTACTTTACCGCGGATGGAAAACTCTCCCATATACAGACCTTCAACCGACAGATTTTCAAGATTCCAAGTCATGGTGCTATCTCCTCATCAACTCAACAGATACTATTATACACTGATTCGGGCAATTGTCAAGCACTTTTTGCTATTTCGTAAGTCATTGATTTATAAGGGTTTTTTGTCAAGCGAATCCATCTGCTGAATCATCATCTTAAAGATTCCCATGAATTTTGCTGCTTCCAGCTCCATGTTTACGGGCTTCTTGGACACACAAAAATTATCCAACTTCACTCGCGCCGATGCTGCTTTACATTCTTCTAATGTTTGAAAGATTGCAGCCTCATTGGTTGTTCCCATCGTTGTAACAATCATTAAAGCATAAAGTGTATTCATTTATAGCACCTCATTTTTTCTGCCCAACTCAGCAGGATTCATTCCAGCGGAAACGTAAGTGTAATGACCTTTGTGTAATGGTGCAGTACAGCCAGCAACATCTTGGACAATTTCACGGTCTGCTTCCGACAACTTGTGAAAGTCACGCATAATACCAGTCTTGGTTAATGCACCAACCGTGGTGTCTTCTACGCGACCCCACTTTTTAAAATCATCAGAACCAGGTCGCGTATACGCAACTGGTGCTGCTTGTAGAGGTACAAATGTTTTACGCTTCTTTTGAATGTTCTGATCCGCAAGATATTGCTGCCATTTTTCTTTAGCCCGCGTCTTTTGCTTGCGTGATTTTTTAGAACGGTCGTTAGTATAGATTAGCATTAGAAAGAATTCAAAGTAGGATTATATTCACGGATTAATTCACGTTCGCGTTGGTGTGCTGGCTTGCGCCCGCGAACCACTTCAATTACTTCATAGCGGTATTCTGCATTATGGAATTCACGTAGAAACTCGCAAAAACTCCAAGTTTTGTCCTCGCGCATGGCGCGTGATACATGCTTTTGCCAACGGACTTTTACTGAACGGAGAAAGGCTTGACCTTGTGCTACAGTCAAGCCAATATAGGAATCGCCAGTATCAACGCATGTCACGCGATACAATACATGGTTTCGGTCGTTTCGTTTTTTACGCATCATGGGTAACATTATACGCTAAAACTATTCAATTGTCAAGCACCATGTAAGTGCTTGATTTTATTAGCAAAATACTTGTGCTTCGGCATCCATGTCATAGGCATTTGCTGCATACATCATAGCCTCATGTTCACTTGCAGCCATAAAAAATTCTTCATCGGTAATGGCAGCATATTCTTCTGCTTTAGCGACCGCTGCTTCCGCAGCAAGTACTAACAGGGTTTCGTTGATATCTTGCATAACTATCTCCTATTGAGTATGTGACAATTATACATGATTTTGTTGAATTGTCAAGTGTTTGCTAAGTGCTTGATTATAAAGAATAATCCCACTAGCATAACGAAGTACTCCATGAGTGTGAAGTTTTTGATTAAAAAATAGAACCAATTGTACTTTGTGAGGTAGCAGTACAGGTTGTCTATTTTAGACACTAACCACATAGGATCTTTGAATCGTATTAGAACCAGGGCAATTATACTCCGCAACATCACGCCCTTGAATATCTTCTTCAACGTTTAAAAATTCTACTGATTTGACATTGTGTCGGTCTTTACATGAATTACAATACACATAGTATCTGCGCTGAAGCATTTCTTCCACTGCTTTATCATATTGTGCATTTTGTGCGACCATGTTAGCAATCCTTTTCTTTTTTAACATAATTACTTTTCAACGTGTTTTTCAACTGCTGGTTTATCTAATTTTGCTTCAATTGGGTCCACGACAAGACGGTTTGCTCCCCACCATCCGATTGCAGAAAAGAATCCTGCGACTACACAGGTAACGATTGCGACCATAATTTCTCCTTCAATTAACAATGAACATCAATTTTCAATCCTACTTTAATTTCGTGTTGGTACATTTGTGCTTTCATGTCATAAAACATTGCATCAATTTTTTCTCTGATAATAACCGGATCATGTGGCTTGCGTATCTGTTGTGCTAAGAATGTGGTCCTTAGAAAACCATACGGATTAATCTTCATTGAGTCTTTGGAGTACTGCTTGTCTGACTGAATAATTTTCGTACATTAGTTTTGCAAGCATTCCGATGAGGTAGCCGCGTTCCCAAATTCTCAACTGTGCATAATCTTTCCATTCTGGTGGATGATTATTGACAAGCATTTTTTCAATCAGGTCGATGTTTTCTTTGTGTATCATTTTCTTTTGTTTCCAGCTCTGGCGGTGGCGGTGGTGGTATATCAATGAAG